>Ga0224529_1000002_pt1 | contig 276815 bp, 210 predicted proteins | sample CBST50metaG_FD_179893 | JGI IMG/M metagenome (GOLD analysis project Ga0224529, IMG submission 179893) | Peat soil microbial communities from Stordalen Mire, Sweden - C.B.S.T50 | ecosystem: Environmental > Terrestrial > Soil > Wetlands > Peat | place: Sweden: Norrbotten County, Stordalen Mire...
AATTCTTGTGGTTCTCTGGCTATTGGGTTTCAGCTTTCATATTGCCGGCGGCCTGATTCACATTCTGCTGGTCGTCGCGGTGGTAATCCTGATCTTCAACCTCGTGGCCGGACGTCGCGGCCTCTGATCCAAGCAGCGCTTGATGAGTCTGAAAATACCCCAGCATGTGGAGTAATCAGATGGCTTTGACTAAGGCCACGGAAATCAAAGGTGTATGCACGTGCTCCTTTTCGGCGAGGTGATTGATATTGAACCGCCTTTCAGTGGTCAGATGGAGCAATCTGATCTGCTTCACGACGTGTAAATCGTCGAGAGCATATGCTGTGGAAGAAAGAGTGATGCATGCTTGGGATAGCTTTGATCGCGATTCTGATGCTGGTACTGCTGGGCGCGCTTCTTGCAGGTCCGCTTAATACAAAGATGGGTGATCGTCCGCATGCAGTAACATTCCCGCATGCTTCTACCAAAAGTAGGCGCGTTTCCCTGTTCCGCGCGGCAATGCTTATTCTTGTAATGCTGATGTGTAATAGAGGCATATTCGCATACTCCGTTCTGACCCACGAAGAGATCGTAGATTTGCTGTGGATTGATAAAATTCGTCCCCTTTTGCTGCAACGCTTTCCGGGGCTCACTGAAGACCAGATTCGGGATGCGCATGCCTACGCTTATGGGGGCTCTGTCATCCAGGATCTTGGCTATTACCCGTTCGGCGACAAGACATTCAGCAACCTGACGCATTACGTTCGCAGTGGAGATTTTGTCAGCGAGCTGATTCTTGAAAGCCACGATGCCAACGAGTATGCCTTTGCGTTGGGCGCGCTATCGCACTATGCGTCGGACATTGCAGGTCACCCCGCGATCAATCAGGCAGTTGCCATCGCGTATCCGAAGCTGCGAGCCAGATACGGCGGGTCAGTTCGCTATGCTCAGGACAAAACAGCGCATTTGAAAACCGAGTTCGGATTCGACACGTTACAAGTCGCCAAGAATCGTTATGCGTCACAGCAGTATCACGATTTTATTGGATTCAAGGTTTCAGAGCCGCTTTTGGAGCGTGCCTTTCCAGTTGTGTATGGTCTTGAGTTGAAAGACGTGCTCAAAAATGAGGACCTTGCGGTTGGCTCCTATCGATTCTTTATTAGCAGTATGATTCCACGGATGACCCAGGTCGCCTTGGAAACGCATAAGAAAGACCTGATCCGCGAAACTCCGAATTTCGCGAAGCAAAAATTTCTCTATCGCCTATCGCGTTCCGACTATGAGAGAGAGTGGGGCAGGACCTACACGAAGCCGGGTCCAGGAACACGCATCCTAGCAACGCTCTTTCGATTCATTCCGAAAGTCGGTCCATTCAAAGCTTTGGGGTTCAACAATCCAACTCCGCAAACCGAAGATCTGTATATCAAGAGCATCAACACGGCCACCGATCATTACCGTGCCTTTCTTGAAGAAGAACGCGCACACAAGCTGGTGTTGACTAACTGTGATCTTGATAGCGGCGACTTGACCAAAGCGGCGGAATACTCTCTTGCGGATGAATCTTATGCAAGCCTGCTTGCCGATCTGTCCGCGAAACAGTTCAATCTTACCTCGCCACAACTGCGTGCTAACATCCTCGAGTTCTATTCCGATCTGTCGCTGCCGATCGAAACCAAAAGGGATGCATCTCGCTGGCAAGGAGTGGTCGCCGATTTGGATCAGCTAAAGTCTGCGCCTCTGCCGCCGCCGGTTCCAGTCAATCCTGCGCCCTGATCCTTTGCGCGATTATCGAAATGCAGGACCGGAGATGGTAAGTCAACTTATGCGAGCGGGAGAAGCTGGACCTGATAGTTCTGGTAGTCGATTCTTACGATCGTCTGGCCAAACATTGCGCTGTCTGACACCGCTCTGGCATGGATGGCCTGCGAAAAGCCGCTAATGTTCGCGTACTCGCGGATCAACTGCGTGGGTCCTGTCAACAACGAAGAGCTCTTCGCCGCCGTTCCCTGCACCTGAACGATGGATCCATTGGTTGAGTCTACCCACAGAGTTCCTTCGATAAGGTAGGGAGTCTTCCGCCTTGGAGTCAGGGCGAGAGCATAACAATCTCGTCCATTCAGTGGCCGGGTTCCACCATGCATCAATTTCATTTCGTAATTCGCGGAGGTTAACCACGATCCCTCCCGGATGCCGGGCTGGTTCAAACGTTTCTCATTGTCCAGAATCGAACCCAACACAAGGCTTCGTATAATCTTCGAGCCGCTCTGCGAAACAATGATGTAACTCTTGCCTGTGTCCTTCCTGTATGTTGTTTTTACCGTCATTTCAGCCACGGGATGGACTTCATCCTTGTTTCTGTAAACGGAATAGTGCTCGGTCACAGTGTATCCTGCAACATTTTCAAATCTGGCTTTGACCGCAGCGTCAACCTGTTGAATCACCGCTGCCGTATCGGGATGTTGAGACTGCGCCACAAGCGTTCCGAGGAGCGCAAAGATGGCAAGAGATGCTAATCCAATGAAGAACCGTTGTATCGTAAAATCTGTCTTCATAAAGTCGCTTTCTTCCTCAAAACCAATTGACGACAAAATTAGCCTGGAGCTGTCAGCCACTATAAAGCGATTAGTGCGATCATGAAGTTTCGTTGCTCGGTCGAACGCGTCTCTTGCCTATCCTTGCGTACTTTACTCTAAGCTCAAGCATCGTCACAAAGTGTGCGATTTTGTACAGCACGGTCGAAGTAGATGAGCGACCCCATAGGATGGCTGCCAAAAGGCAAAGGATGCTCATTCTCCCAAGCATGGGCTATGTCGCCGATCAGCGAACGAATATGGGAACGGCCAAAATCCTCATCATCCTGCGAATACTGCTTCTATTGACCCGGCCCAGACGAATGCGACCGATGCGGCGTAGGCAACATTATTGTGCTCGAAGTAGCTTTCGACGCGATGCTGATAGCTTCCATCTTTTTCTTGCTGAGTGTGCCCCTGAGCGCGCCTGACCATAGCACCTTGAGCCGAAGGCCTACGGGCGCGCAACTTCTTCGGTCAGCAGACTGAAACGGCTGTCGGCGTGGCCCTCCGCAATCGCATGCTATAGATTCGGCAATTGAATGCTGTTTCGATGCTCCTGTTTTTCCTGTGTCTTTGCTGGGAAAATCGGGTAATCAGTGGCACTGTTTTATTGCCGGATCAATAGGCGGTTGCCTTGCCTTCAAAATGCTCCTCGATCTCTTCCAGGGTTTTGCCTTTGGTTTCAGGCAGGAAAAAGGCCGCGACGATGAAGTAAACAACCGTAAAGCCTGCGAACAGGAAGAACATCGATGAATAGCCGTATTTGCTGACAAAAGGCAGGAAGATGCCAGCCAGGGTTGTTGAAACCATCTGATTGATGACCAGCGCGACGCTCATGCCGTTGGAGCGGATGCGAGTCGGCATCAACTCCGAGAGAGCCAGCCAGACGCAAACTCCAGGACCCACCGCAAAGAAGGCCATGAAGAGGTAGAGGCCGATGGCCACCATCCAGCCATGACCGGCAGTAGGCACCTGGCCGATGAGGGCCTTGTTGATGCGCAGCGGCGCGGTCTGGGCGGCAGCCAGATTGCCAAAGGGATTTTCGAAGAGCGCTTCCACCTTGTTGGTTGGAATGCAGCGGTCGCGGCTGATCTCGATGGGAGCGGCGGCGGGGTCGTCGGAGCGGACAAAGCTGGTGGCCGCGGTGAAATCCCCATAAGAATAGATGATGGCCAGCGAGGCGCGGCGGCTATCGATCGGGTTGGCGGCGCTGCCCTGGGCGACGAGCAGGCGGTTGGCTTCAGCCTGATCGAAGCGCAGGGTCAATTCCTGGCTTGGACTTACCATGGCCTGCACAGCGTTGCGGCTGTCCAGGCTCAGCTTTTCGGTCTTGAGAAACAGGATGCCGACACCGATGATGGAAACGATGATTCCCGAGGTGCCAAGAACCAGCAGAAACTTGCGTCCCTTGCGGTCGACCAGCATCATGCCCACCATGGTCATCAGGAAATTGACGGTGGTGAAGATGACATAGCCCCAGTGCGCCTGCAGGTCAGACAGCCCGCTCTGCAGCAGGATGCCGGTGTTGAAACCGATGATGGAATTGATGCCGGTCGCCGTGTTGCAGAAAAGAATGATGCAGGCCAGCAGAAACGGAATAAGATATTTGCGGCGCAGCAGAGAGTCGTGCACCTTTTGGCCGTTTGAGCGCTCGGCTGCGGCCGAACGGGCCGTTTCTTCCATCTCGCGCAGTTCCAGGGCTGCCTGCTCGTCACTGCGCGAGCGCAGCAGAGCGGCAAAGGCTGCGGCCGATTTGCCGCGTTGAAAGAGCCAGCGGGGCGATTCGCTCACCAGCAGGCTGCCCAGCACAAAAAGCAAGCCAGGAGGGAAGGAAACCCAGAAGATTCGCCGCCAGACCTGATCCTTGAAAGCAAACAGAGTGGCGGCATCGGCGGTGCGGGCCGCTGCCGCAACGCGATAGCTGTAATACATGCCGACCAAGGCTGCCGCGACGATGCCCAGCGTCAGCAGCCACTGGAAAACGCCCGTCCCCTTGCCACGATGAGAGGCCGACAGGCACTCGGCAAGATACAGCGGAACCACCACGCCGATAAATCCCCCGCTGATGCCTTGCAGCAGCCGGCCGAAGAACAGGGGCTCGTAGCCGTGCGAAAGGGCGATAACCGGAATGCTGAGGATAAACGTAACGCCGGAGAGAATCATCAACGGCTTGCGGCCCATCCAGTCGGCAAGCAACCCGGCGAACAAGGTGGAAATGACGCTGCCCAGCAGCACCGCCGCCACAATGACCGACAGTTGCGAGGCATCCAGACCCGAGGTCGCTTCCAGATACGGCAGCGCGCCGCCGATGATGCCCACATCGATGCCGTAAAGCAAGCCGCCCAGGCCGGCCACCAGCAGAAGGAACAGGTTGTAACGGCTTTTCGCGGTGGAGTCGGAAGGATGAGGTGTGGCGTCGGTGGCAGTCATGGAAGTTATGGTACTTTCTCACAGTCTGCGCGCGGTTTTCGACCGGATGCAGCGGGCCATATGGGCAGATCTTGAGCGTCGTTGCCAGAGGGCCGCTGGCCGTGGAAAAATACGCGCTTCCGGGCCGGAAGATTGTGCGTGCGATCAGTATACAATGATCGCATTAAGCTGAAACGGTCATTTAATTGATCTAAAAGGAATCCGAAAAGAGGCTTGGATGCCGAGTCGAAATCTGGCAAAAACGATGCCGCTGGTGTGGGGAACGCTCACTCTGCTGTTTGTGCTTCCGGCCTTTGCCCAAGTCCGGCTGCTGCCCGCGCCGCGCGAAGCGCACTTTGCCGGTGAGACCGTTCTGCCGGCAGCGATTACGATCAGCGTGCCGGGCCGCGCCGCCGAGGATGAATTTGCCGGCCGCGACCTGGAAGAAGCAGTGAAGGCCGCGGGACTGACCGGCAGAAAAGATGCCACGGCTGCCTACCGTGTGGAGCTGCTGCGCAGCAGCTCGGCCCAGGCGAAGGCCGTGCTGGCCAAGCACGGGCTGGCCTTCGACGCGGCCATGCAGGAGGAAGGCTACGTGCTGGCGGTCGAGCCGCATGAGGCTTTTGTGGTTGCGGCTTCCGCCTCCGGCATCTTCTATGGCGTGCAGACGCTCAAGCAGTTGCTGCCGCTCGCTGGCGGCAAACAGGTTTTGCCCACCGGCACGGTGCGCGACTGGCCAGCGATGAAGTATCGCGGCATTGACGACGATTTGTCGCGCGGGCCGTTTCCCACGCTGGAGTTTCAGAAGCACCAGATTCGCGTCTTCGCCTCCTATAAGGCCAATCTCTATTCGCCCTACTTCGAGCACACGCTGGTGTATCCGAATCAGCCGCTGGCCGCTCCTCCGGGCAGCTCGCTGACTCCGGCCGAAGTGGCGGAACTGGTTGCCTACGCCCGCCAGTATCACGTCACGATCGTGCCCGAGCAGGAAGCCTTCGGCCATCTTCATCATGTGCTGAAGTACGACCTGTATAAGGATGTGGCCGAGACGCCGCATGGCCACGTGCTGGCTCCCGGCCAGCCGGAGACGCTGCCGCTGATCAAGGACTGGTTCACGCAGGTGGCGCAGGAATTCCCGTCGCCTTTCATGCACATCGGGGCCGACGAAACCTTCGATCTGGGCGTGGGACGGACCCATTCGCAGGTGCAGGCGAAGGGTTATGGGCCGGTCTACGTGGAGTTTTTGACGCAGATTCACGATGAACTGGCGCCGCTTCATCGCCGCCTGCTCTTCTGGGGAGATATTGGCGGCTCCGATCCGGCGGCCGTGGCCGGTTTGCCCAAGGATATGATCGCGGTTCCTTGGAACTATTGGGACACCAAGGGCTTTGACAAGATGATCGAGCCGTTTGCCAAGGCCGGAATCGAGACATGGGTGGCTCCCGGAGACGCCAACTGGAACGAAGTCTACCCCAACGCCAAAGGAGCATTCAGGAATATTCAAGGCTTCATTCGCGACGGGCAGCGAATGGGTTCGACCGGAGCTCTGACCACCGTGTGGAATGACGACGGCGAGGGGCTTTTCAATATGGACTGGTATGGCGTGCTGTTTGGCGCAGTGGCGGCTTGGCAGCCGGGCGAGAGCTCGATCACCGCTTACCAGGACGCGTATGGGCAGCTCTTCCACGGCGATGCGAGCGGCAGGATCGACCAGGCCGAAAAGGAGCTGATGGAAGCTCAGGCGGCGCTGGGAAAGTCGCAGAGCGGAATGAATAGCGATCAACTCTTCTGGCTCGATCCGTGGAGCGCGGAAGGGCAGACGGTGTCGGCAAAAATTCTGCCGGTAGCCGTGGAGCTGCGCACCCACGCCGAACACGCCATCGTGCTGCTGGCGCAGGCGCGCATGGAGAATCCGCGGCTGAAGGAGCCGGATGAGCTGACCGCGATGGATTTGGGAGCGCGCCGGCTGGACCTGATCGGCCTGAATTTCGAACTCAGTCAGGAGATTGCGGATGCCTACGCGGAGGTGCTGGCTCGCCAACAGGACCCGGCCAAGGCGCATAGCGATGAAACGCGCAACATGCTGGACGAGACGTTCGACCGCTGCCGGGACTTGCGCGATGCCTACTCGGCCTCGAAGAACGAATTCAGCCAAGTCTGGCTCAGCGAAAACAGGCCTTATTGGCTGGGCAATGTGACTGTCCGCTACGATCTGCGGATCGAAGAATGGCAGCGTCGCGCGGAGCGTTTCGCGGCGGCGACCAGGGAGCTTGAGAATAATAAGCATCTGAGTTCGCCTGCGGAACTTGGTCTGCCGGATCAATAGTACTTTTGTCGTTCCTTGCTCCCAAATCGAATCTCCACACCACGGACCAGGGCACCAGGCTTTCCGCCCCAGCGACGAAGACCTGTCGCTGGGGACCCCGGCCGAGGCGTGCCCCCCCCCACCCGTATTTTGCAAGCAAATTCCTTGTTTTCTTGAGATTGCAGGCGTAGTGATGCTGCAAAATCGTGAAAACAATGAAGTTCCCTGCAAAATCGTCCAAGGAAAGGAGTTATAAGTACTTTCGGCCTCTGTCGGCAGCTTCCGGATGGAAAGCGGCGACGCACCGGGACGAGGATTGGAAGAAAGACATCCAGGATCATTGTGCAACGAAGGGAGGAAATCATCTGCAAGTTGCTGCGGTGATGCGGGCGCGCTTTGCGCATGGGGTACCCGGCAATAAGTGGGGATAAAACGCGATAAAAAACGATAAATATCCCCACCCTAGAGCAAAGCCACAGTAGGTGTAGCCTGATAAACCTAGAAACGGCGGTTGAGTCCCCTTCAAATTTGTCATCTCATTCGAATCTCACGTGGTTACCACAATGAATGAGCTCACCATTTTGGTAAGGTGCGGAGCAGTTCAAAACATCGTGGTCGAAGGGGATCCGAAGGAGCGTCCTTGCTCAGCGCGTACATGGCTGCAGGGGCTAAAGCCCACCTTTATTTTCAGGTATTTGCGGCACGACTGAAGTCGTGCCCTGTTACAAAGCACAGACTTTCAGAGATTGCGAAGGCTATTGATTCGGCAAGAAAGCAGTGACATCGTATTCCCACCCATTTCCGCAAAAGACGCGGAAATGGATGGGCCGCCCTGACAGTATTTAGTCGCCGGATCAATGACGCAGGACGCTTGCGCTGGTTCTCAATTGCCATTTCCAGGCTGAACGGTCACAACACGAGTCTGCAGTTGCTCAGAACTTCGGCGGCAAACTCAGGAAGCCATTACAATCGAATTCGTGAGCAACTCGTTTGAAATCGGCTCCGTCCACGTCGGTGGGGGACAACTGTTTCTGATTGCCGGCCCATGCGTCATCGAATCCGAGGCCCATGCGCGCCGAATGGCCGAGGCCATTCAGCGCATCACGGCAGATCTCGGCATTCCGTACATCTTCAAGGCCAGCTTCGACAAAGCCAACCGCACCAGCGTCAAGAGCTTTCGCGGGCCGGGACTGATTGAGGGCACGCGCATCCTGGGACGGCTGGCAAAGGACACTGGCCTGCCGGTGTTGACGGACGTGCATGAGCCTGCACAGTGCGCCGTGGCTGCCGAGGCCGTGGACGTGCTGCAGATCCCCGCGTTTCTGTGCCGCCAGACCGATCTGCTGGTGGCTGCGGGCAAGACCGGCCGCGCCGTCAATATCAAAAAAGGGCAGTTCGTGGCTCCTTGGGACATGACGTATCCGGTCGAAAAGGTGCGCTCGACGGGCAATGAGCGCGTTTCCCTGACCGAGCGCGGAGCCTGCTTCGGCTACAACAATTTGGTGGTCGATTACCGTTCCCTGCCGGTGATGCGGCGGTTGGCGCCGGTGGTTTTTGATGGGACGCACTCGGTGCAGCAGCCCTCGGCGGCCAATGGGGTGAGCGGCGGCCAGCCGGAGTTCATTCCGCTGCTGGCGCGAGCCGCAGTGGCAGCGGGCATTGACGGGCTGTTCCTCGAAGTCCACGACGACCCGGCTCATGCCAAGTCAGACGGGGCAAATGCACTGGATTTGAGGCTTCTGAAGCCGTTGCTGGAGAATCTGCTGGCGATTCACACGGCGGCAAAGGCGGATTGATTGCCGGGCCTGCTCGCCATTCGGGACGAACTGCGTCCATGGAAGAAGCGGAAACGGGGATCAGCTTTGTCCGGCTTGCTGCCGGTTGCCACTCCGTCCTGATACACTTTTTGATAGCGTGTTTCGTCCATCGGCTGCATGGCGACAAGAGCGCCGGGAGCCAGTCGTTTTGAGTGGATTCCACCGGCGGCAGAACAGCCATGACGTGGTGACGTGCCGCTTCAGAGAGTGTTTTCCCAAATTCCGTGGCCCTTTTTGCGTGTTGCCGAAATCTCTTTCGTGAAGAAAGAGCGATTCAGAATGGCAAACAAGAGTGACGGCGATGGGAAATTGGCTTGTAACCTAAGTTTTCCGACTGTTTCGGGAGAGACCGTTTCGCTGTTCGACAAGGCGGGGCGGGGAGGATTCATGCGGCGGTTTTTGACGCTTGTTTGCTTGTTGTTTCTGGCCATTCCTACGGGAATTTCGATTTCCGGCTGCACCCGTAACCCGGGCGAGAACTATTGCAATGGCAAAGGGTACGGGATGAAGATCACGGACGTGGCCAAGATCACGTTGTCGCCCGCGACCCTTGGCATCTCCCTTGCCTACGGGCAGACGTACCAGGTGACCTCGCCTTCGGCTACCACCTGCAAGGAATCTGCGGCCTCGGTTACCTCCTACACCTACGGCACCTCCAACAACAAATTGGTGGACATCGCGCCGGGCGGCAACATCTGCGCCGGCACATGGAACCGGAACACGGGCGGCGGCATCTCCGACTACACCATCTGCAGCAAGCCGAGTCCGTTGCCCTCGACAGGCGGCTTGCCCTATTCGACGGCTACGATCACGGCTTCTGCCGGAACGGTTTCATCGAATCCCGTGACCGTCTATGTGCATGCCCAGGTGACGTCTGTCAGCCTGGTCACCGGGTCGGGGGATCAGTGCTATTCGCAGAACACCGCGACCACGCTTGACGCGCAGGCCTGTTACAGCGGAACCGTCAACGGCGCATCAGCCCAAGCGCTGCTATGTGCGCCTACGGGTACTTCATTGTCCAGCATTGCTTGCCCATTGCCCGATGGAATAACATCCGTGAGCTCGATTCCCACTTGCACAGGCGCCATCGGCACACTTACCTATTCGGTTGGCACGTCTGGCATCGCCTCGATTGCCACCAACACTAGCGACACCAGCAGTAATGCGGTGACAATTACCGCGGACCAGCCCGGCACCACCGCAATTACTGCGACGGTAGCCGGAGTCGGATCGTCAGCCGGCTACTTCTCCACCTGCCCGCCGGCATCGATTTCGTTGACTTTTGCCGATGGCACGACCACGCCGCACAGCATCACCAAGGGCGTAACGCAGAATCTGGTCACGACCGTTACAGATACGAAGGGAAACCCCATTACCGGAATGTCGCTGGCCTACGAGTCCACCGACCCGGTCGACATTTCGGTGAGCAGCGGGGCCATCACGCCCTCTTTCCCCGGCGAGGCTTCAATCTATGCCATCTGCCAGCCGGGCAGTTGCAATCCTGCCCCTACCAACGAATTTGGCTGGTACGGCACTGGCCTGCCCGTTGCCTCGAACGCGGTGAAGATCACCACCCCCGGCACGGCCAGCGGTTATGTGTGGCTCTCATCTCCGGGCCAGTCGCAGTACTTCGTTCCCATCGAACTGCTCTCCAATACGGTCAGTTCCCCGGTGCGTCTGCCCTACGTTCCAAATTCGATGATCATGGACCGGCTGGGCAATAGTCTTTACTTCGGCTCTTCCCACGAGTTGATGATTGTCAGCACCTCCAGCAACTCAGTCACCGCAGCCAGCACCAGCGTTCCCGGTGTGGTGCTGGCCGTGTCGCCTGACAACACACAAGTGCTCATCAACGATCAGACGCAGCAGAAATTCTACGTGTACAACGTCTCTGGCGGCACCTATACGTCCTTTGGCGGCTTGGGCAACGCCGCCGCCTGGAGCCCGGACTCGAAGACGTTGTATATCACCGACAACGCGGCGCTGAACAGCACCGCGAGCAGCGCGGAGCAGGGCATCACCGGACACACAGATACGCTGTACGTTTACAGCCAGAACAACTGGACGACCTATACGCTACCGCCGAGTCCGTTGACGAATCCGCTGCCGCCGGGCTTGTTGCCGTCGAATACGCTGACTCTGCCGGATCCGATGCCATCGAATGTAGCCGTGGCAAGCACAGTGCAAACCCCGGCTCTTACGATTCCCTCTGTGGGCGCCTATCTCAGAGGCAGTCCTACCGAGGCCCACACCTGGTGCCCCAGCGGAACGGTTGGGGATTACGCCAGCATGACCTTCTATCCTCTGGCGGATACCGTCGAAGACGCCTCCAGCAAAGCGGTGCAAACCGATGCGCTGGTGGCCACCACCGATGGCCAGCACATTCTGGGCGCGGCAGTAACCGGCAGCGGCACTACGCTCGCAGACATTGACGTCACCATTCCCCAGTACAATTGCCTGCCTTTGGAATCCGACAGCAATTATTCGCTCATCAACGGCGATGCTCTCTCGCCGTTGCCGCTGACCCACACGGAGACCACGCAAACGCTTGACTCGAGCAAGGTGAGCGCGACAGCCATCAATCAGGTGATTGCCTCGCCGCAGTCCAATTTGGCGTTTGTCACTTACACCGCAAAGGCAAGCAATGCCAATGCTCAACTACCCTACTACGTGCCCGGCAGCGGCGCGGCGGCTGGCACTTTGGGGTATATCTCGCTGACCGGAAGCTCGGCCATCAGCGCGCCCCTGACGGGCGCCTTTACCCCGGACGACACGCTCTTCTTTGTCTCTACAGCGGGCGACGATCTGCTCCACTACATCGACGTGTCGACGCTGACCGATACGAAGCAGGTCACTCCCAGCTTGCCAGCCTGTACGCCGGTTTCCGCCGGTGGCGTTGACGTGGGTTGCGTGTTTTCCGGTAGCGAGGCCATTGTTCCGGCTACTGCGATCGCCGTCAAGCCGCGCTCCACCACATAATCTGCGGCGCTATTCAAAAGCGCGCAAAGAAGGCCGGCCATGCGCTGGCCTTCTTTGCGTTGCAACCCATAGATTCTTCATGCCCCAAATCTGCCGCGACTCTTTGAGAGAAAAATGTGAAAAAGGGATGTGACCTATTCCCCATGCCCGGCACGATAGAATCAAAGCATGATCAAGGGGATTTCCTTTCTTCGTCCTGCGGGGAGCCGAGCGGCTTATGACCAACTGACGAGCTTCTTCAGCGCGCTGGGATTTGCTTCCGGCAAAGGGTGGAACGAAAAGAGCAGCCGCGGCGCATCGTTTCTGGCTCCGCTGGGCAATCTGGAATTTGTGGACGGCCAGTTTCCTCCCACCGCCGACGTGCTGGTGGAGGTAACCGCGCTGGACGCCGTGCATCAGGCCGCCGCGGCTTGGCTGCGCGCGCAGGGCGGCGATGAAGCCGTTGCGCGCCTCAAGCCCATCACGGAAACGGAGTGGAAGTCGCGCATTTTTTCTGTTGAGCCGGAGCCGGGCTTTGCCTTCAGTTTCTGGGCCTGGACCGATCCCTTGCACGGCAAGCCGCTGGCCGTCGAGGGCGACCTCTCCGCCGAGGGCATGAAGTTCGGCGTCATTGTTGCGCGTTGGAACGCTGTGATTACCGAACGTCTGTTGGAAAGCGCCTTGGACGCTCTATTGCGCTCGGGCGCCAGGCGGGAAGATATTGAAGTGGTTCGCGTGCCGGGCGCATGGGAGATTCCTGCGGCTGCGCGCACGCTGGCCAATCAGGGCAAGGTGGACGCCATTGTGACGCTGGGCTGCCTGCTGCGCGGCGAGACCGCCCACTATGAAGCCATCTACAATGAGGTGTCGCGCGGCATCGGCCAGTCGCAACAGGAGACCGGCATTCCGCACACCTTTGGCGTGTTGACCTGCGAGAGCCTGGAGCAGGCTCTGAACCGCGCCGGCCTGAAAGCTGGCAACAAGGGATACGAAGCCGCTCTGGCGGCCATTGAGATGGTGAGCCTCACTCGCAAACTCGGCAAAGGCGGTCCCGCTTGAGCGCCGGACCGCGTCGCAAAGCGCGCGAACTGGCCATGCAGATGCTCTATCAGGCAGAGATCGGCAAGCAGACGCCGGATCAGGTGCGCGCCACGTTCTGGAAGGCTTCCGACGAAGTTGAGCCCGAGGTGCGCGGCTTTGCCGAGGATCTGTTCCGCGTGGCCGTGGCTCACCACAATCAGATCGACGATCTGATTGTGGCCAACTCCAAGCACTGGCGTCTGGAGCGCATGCCGGCCGTCGACCGCAACCTGCTGCGCATGGCCGTTGGCGAAATGCTGGGCTTCAAGGGTACGCCCTTCCCCATCATCATCAATGAAGCCCTCGAAATCGGCCGCCGCTATTCCGCTCCCGAGTCCATCAACTTCCTCAACGGGATGCTGGACACCATTGCACGCAGCTTGATTGGCAAGTAGGGGGCAGCTTCATCATGCGCAAAGCATGGTTGGTTGCATCCCACGATAAGAAGGAATCGTAAAGAACTATAGATAGGTGAATCTATCCCACCTTCGCCAATTCGCAAAGAGCGCGAATTGGCGAAGGTGGGGCACCCGCTTCAATCTTCGTTTGATTCCTCGACGGGCCGCAGGTGCTTGGCCAGCGACCACTTCAGCTCTTCGATGCCTTCGCCCGTGACGGCGGAGATGGCGTGAAACTCCAGCTTCCTCCGCTTGACGTGAGCCGCCAGCTTCTTGAGCTTGTCGGGATTCGCGCTGTCGATCTTGGTGGCGCAGACGATCATGGTCTTGTTCGCCAAGGGGTGTTCGGGCTTGAAGGGCTTCTCAGGGCCTTCCGCGAAGGGATCAGACTCGCTTTTGGTCGCGCTGTTGGTAAAGCTGGCCAGTTCCTTGTTGATGACCTTGAAGTCCTCGACCGGATCAAGGCGTCCTGATGCATCCGACACGTCGACCAGATGGAGCAACAGGCGCGTGCGCTCAATGTGGCGCAGGAACTGAACGCCGAGGCCGGAGCCCAAGTGCGCGCCCTCGATGAGGCCGGGCATGTCCGCGACGACAAAAGACTCCATGTCCGGGTCCTTGCCCACGGTGACCACGCCGAGGTTGGGCTCGAGGGTGGTGAAGGGGTAGTCGGCAATCTTGGGCCGCGCGGCGGAAATGCGCGAAATGAGCGTGGACTTGCCGGCGTTGGGATAACCAACCAAGCCGACATCCGCCAGCAGCTTCAGTTCCAGCCGATAGAAGTGCTCTTCGCCGGGGCGGCCCAGTTCGTGCTCGCGCGGAGCTTGATGGACAGGGGTGGCGAAGTGCTGGTTGCCGCGGCCGCCACGACCGCCCTTGGCGATGACGAACTGCTCGTCGGGCTCGGAAAAGTCGTGGACCAGCTCGCCGGTTTCCTGGTCGTAAAGGCTTGTGCCGACGGGAACCTGCAGAATGATCGAGTCGGCGTCCTGGCCGTGGCAGTTAGAGCCCATGCCGTGTTCGCCGTGCCGCGCCTTGTGCTCGGGGTTGTAGCGAAAGTGAATCAGCGTGTTGTGGCGCTGCGAGGCTTGCATGATGATGTCGCCGCCCCGGCCGCCATCGCCGCCCGAGGGACCGCCGCGAGGAACAAACTTCTCACGCCGGAAAGCCATGCAGCCATTGCCGCCGTCGCCAGCTTTTACACGAATTTTTGCTTGATCGATGAACATAGTTGAACCAGGAATAGGGGTTAGGAAACAGGGAATAGGGATTAGGGATCAGGGACCATAAATCAACGTCCGATGCCTGTAGTGGGGAAAAATTCACAATCCCTACTATCCAGTCTACCGGAGAAGGGTTAGAATCGCTTGCAACGTCACTAATATAGTCATTCGAGCGGCTCAATGCGGGAGATCCCTTTCTCGGAACGGCCGCTGGATTCTTCCCTGTCCGGACCTGCCGCGAGAGCGGGCCGGAGTGAAAGCTTGAAGCAATTTTTCCCGGGGTCTGCCGCGAGCAAGGGGCTCGATGGCAGGGGTAGGGCGCAAGTGGACGAAAGCGCTGGTGGTAGCCGTGCTCCTCATGGGAGCCGGAGCGGTGGGTTTTGCCCAATCGGCTGAAACCCGATCCGTCCAAAGCGCGGGGACCGGCTCTCTGCGCGGCAGGCTGACAGACCTCTACTCGAAGCCTCTGGGTGGCGTCCCTCTGGTGCTGCGCAATCAGGCAACCGGAGCGGAAGCGCGCACAACCACCACAAAAAATGGGGCTTACGAATTCAGGGAACTTGAGCCGGGCGAGTACACGCTGGAGGCCGAGAGCTTGCAACTGGGGCGCGGCCAGTTGGAAGGTCTAGTGGTCCATGACGGCCACGAGGCGCGCGTGCAGGCGGCAATGGCGTTTGAGCCGCTTCCGCTCCGCTTTTTTCTGGCGAAAGTGCAGCTTCCGAACCGGCCGGAGCTGCACTTGAGCGTGCTGCCGCTGAGCGACACCGTGCTGGCCTCGGAGCCCTTGCAGACGCTGGCACTGAGTGGGCGGAGCCTGCCGGATTTTGCACAAACGGCGGTTGCGGCTTCAATTTCCACTTCTTCAATTTCAATTCCCGTTTCTGCGGTTTCAGTTCCGAAGGTCTCTGGAGCGAAGAATTCCCAGGTCCCAGAAGCGGGACCTGGGGCACCCATACCCACGCCATCCAGGCCGATTTTGACGGTTTCTGCAGCAGCGGCGACGACGACCAGCGCTCACGAGTTGCAGGCCTTGCCGGTGAGTGGGCGGCATTGGCAGGATTTTGTGCTGGACAACACGCCCACCTCCGCGACTGCCGCGGGAGGGCAGACGCAGATTGCGCTGCGAGGCGCGGGTCAGCAGGCCGAAATTGCGGTGGACGGAGTGAGCAAGGGACTGGTCTTTGGCCCAACGAATGCTTCGGGGCAGGGATCGTCCGGCGAGGGGGCGCTGGGGCAGGGTGGGGCTGATCCGGCCGGAATGGCGCAGGTGGGTAGAGGCGGGCATGGACTTGCCTTGAGCGAGGCGGCGATCCGCGAGGTGCAGACGGAGGCTGGCAACGTGGAGGCCGCGGCGGCCCGGGCGGCGAGCGGACGCATGAACGTGGAAACCCAGCGCGGCGGCAATGAACTGCACGGGCAAGGATTTCTCTTTGATCGCCAGAACGCTTGGGGCGCGCAAAATCCCTATTCCACGTGGGTGAAGGAAACCTCGCCGGCCAGCGCGCTCTACGATTCGGTTCCGATTTTCAGCGCGCAGCCCTACACGCCGCCGGACCGCGAAACGAGCTGGGGTATCGGCGTGGGCAGCCGGATTCGCCGCAACAAGTTTTTCTGGTTTGCTGCTCTCGACGGCTCTGACCGTAACGACCCGGGAATCGTTATGGTGAAGCATCCATGTCTGAGCTATGACAGTGACGGAGTCTGCACCAGCGGATTTTTTGCCAACCCGACGGACGACCAGATGCTGGTGCTGGCTTCGCGGCTGGGCTTATCGGACAGCAGTGGCCGGGCGAAATACTCCTGCATGTTGGAAACCTTGGCCGGAAGCTTGGGCGGCGCAGCTTCCGATTGCCTGCTGGGCACGCCGCTCAGTCCGCTGCTTGGTCCGGCTCCGCGCACGGCCACGCAGTGGACCGGCTTTGGGCGCCTCGACTGGCAGGTGGCCGAACGCCATAGCTTGACGCTGGAGGGCATTGGCGCAGGGTGGAACTCGCCGGGCGGCGGGCTGACCCGCGTTTCGGAAACCTACGGCAACCACAGCTTTGGGTCAACCAAGGCGAGCGAGAAGTGGCTGCTGGGCCGCTGGGAGGCCTTTGTGACTCCCAACCTGCTGGCCGTGACCCAAGTTTCGGCTGGACATAATGTCCAACAAGCGTTGCCGGAAACTCCCTCCGCCTTTGAAAAGACCTTCCTCACAGGGAATGCGTGGGGGCAGTTGCCGCAGATCGTGGTGGATTCAAGCTACGGCTTCACCATCGGCAACCCGTCGCGCTTCGGAACGGGCAACTATCCCGACGAGCGCCTCTACCAGGCGCAGGAGTCAGTGGACTGGGTGCGCGGCAAACTGCTGGTGAAAGCAGGCTTCGAGGCAAGTCACAATGCCGACTCGACCAGCCTGTTGCGCAACCAGACAGGAACGTATGCATATTCCAAAGTGGGAAACTTCATCTCCGATGCACTGGCCTTTGAGGCTTTCGGGTTGACCGGCGCGCTCGACGCCTCGAACCCGCACAACTGCGACGAGACGGGCAAAGTGTGGCACGACTCGGCGGGCAATCTGCAAGGACGGGGCAACCTGCCCTGCTACTCCTACTTTTCGCAGACCATAGGCCCCAACAACTGGAGCCTGAGCACCAACGACTGGGCCGGGTATGCCACCGCCCAGTGGCAGGCGGGTAAGCTGCTGGTTGTCTCCGCAGGGTTGCGCTGGGAGCGGGAGCAGTTGCCGCCGCCCTTGACCGCACTCAAGAATACAGAGCTTCCGCTGACGGAAAAACTGCCTGCCCTGGGCAACCAATGGGGCCCGCGGGTCAGCCTGGCCGTGGGGAACGGCGAGGGACACAGGCCGCTGCTGCGGCTGGGCTACGGGATGTACTTCGGGCGCACCACCAACGCGACGCTGCAAACGGCGCAAACCCAGACGGGATCGCTCAAGGGCGATCTGAACTTCTTCATGCGGCCGACGGACAATTTGAACGCTGGCGGGGCTCCGCCGTTTCCCTATGTGCTGCGCGGGACGCCGGGCAGCGCCGTAATGCCGGGAGCGGTGGAGTTCGCGCCGGAGTTCCACAACCCCGAGGTGCACCAAGGCGTCGTCACCGTGGAGGAAAAGCTGCCGGGCCGCGTGGAGTTGACCGCCAGCGCGATGGCGAGCCTGGGCCGCCGGCTGCCTGTCTCCATCGACACAAACCTCGACACCCCAACCTTGACGCAGACCATCACCTATGACGTGTGCGATGAGACTCTCACGGCAACTGGCGTCGCCACCTGCGGCCACACCGGCCTGGGTCCCATCAAGGCCACGCAAATTACGGTCCCCTTTTACGCTTCCTGGCCGGCAAGCGAAAAGACCTGCCAGTCAATAAGCACTGGCTTTTCCGGGCGGCCCAATCCGTGCTACCAGCAACTCAGCAATATCGAGAGCCGGGCCAACTCGACCTATGAGGCGATGATGCTGAAGATTGTCCACACAAGCCGCCGAGGGCTAAGCCTGCGCGTTCACTACACCTACTCCCACGCCATGGACTGGAACCCCAACGAGAGCAGCCAGGCTGCCGGCGACGACGTGCTGGACCCGGCTGACTTCAAGTCCGAGTACGGAAGCAGCAATCTGGACATACGCCACTCGGCCGCCGGCATGGCGATCTATGAAGCGCCGTGGAAGCTGCGCGGTCTGTCCGGAAAGCTGGCCAATAACTGGATGATCTCAGGCGTAGGGCACTTCCACAGCGGCCTGCCTTACACCATGCGCACATCGGGTTCGCTGGCGGAAGAGTTCACAACCTCCGGCACGGCCATCGTGGCGCTGGGACCGGGCATGAATGGCTCCGGCGGCGACAACCGGATCTACGGCGTGGGCAGCGATAACATCATCTATACCATCGGCCGCAACACCTATCGCTATCCCGCAACCTGGAAGACTGATCTGCGACTGGGCAGGCGCTTCGATCTCGGGAATATGCGCGAGTTGTCGTTGCTGGTCGAGAGCTTCAACCTGCTCAATCACCAAAACGTAACCGAAGTGGAGACGACCGGCTACACCATCGAATCCGGCAGTTCGCCGAGCGTCTCTGGCGCATCCGCAACGCCTCCGACGCTGAACTTCTTCACCGGCTTCAAGGCCAATACCACGGCCTTCGGACAGCCGCTGAACGTCAACTCGACCAACTTCTACCGCGAGCGGCAGATCCAGTTCGGGGTGAGACTCAGGTTCTAGAGCATTTTCACTTCGTATGTTTACATCACAACTGCATGGAAGGTGGTTTTTTCTTAAGGAAGATAGCATTAGCGCTTGAAGCAGGTTCTTTTGCTTTTCTGAGGAGTTGATTATGATGGCTTATGATCTCGTACTTTTGAGGGCTTTCCCTTCACAGAAATGGGATTTTATCCGCGAAAATCGACATTGCGCTTTTCGCAGCTAGTGATATATCTATTGTCTATCCATTGATGCACCCGCTACAATTTATTTAAATCGTTTGGTTTGAGGCTGCTTGTGTCGATTAGTGTTCGTGAGATTGCAAAAATGGCTGGCGTATCCAGCGCGACGATCTCCCGTGTAATCAATGGTTCAGACCTTGTCACGGAGAAGACCCGGAAGCGCATTCAGCATCTCATCGAGGAAGTTAAATTCGTCCCGAACAATCGCGCGATCCACCTCAAAAACGGAAAAAGCCAGATCTATGGGATTATTATTCCCGATCTGACGAACCCCTTCTTCACGGAACTGGTCAAGATCTTTGAGGGACTTCTGGTCGAAAACGAGCGCGAGCTGCTGGTCGCCAACACGGATTTCCACACGAATCGAACCCAGGACTCCCTGCGACGGATGTTGTTACGTCGTGTTGACGGCGTCGCCATGTTGGCCTCTGAACTGGAAGTCCCCTCGCTCGATGCGCTGGTGCGCAATGAGATTCCCGTAGTTACCGCAGACCGTTACCGAACCAGCCCAGGCATCAGCGACGTTGTGGTCGACTTCTCTGCCGGGATGAATCAGATGATGGCGTATCTGCGCGACCTCGGGCACAAGAATATCGGCTTTATTGGCGGCTCTTCTGGAATTGTAACCTCAAGAGCGCGCAGTGTGGCTTTCTTCGACGCCATCGTGAAGCAAGGACTTTCTTCCCGCGAAAGCTGGATCGTTGAAGGAAACTACCGCATCGATGGCGGCTCGACGGCTTTCGAACAGATTCTTGCATGCAAGGAAAGGCCTACCGCTCTGGTCACAGCCAACGACCTCACAGCCATCGGCGTCATGCGCATGGCCCATTCTATAGGTCTGCGCATTCCCCAAGATCTTTCCATCGCCGGCATTGACGACATCGAGATCAGCGATATTGTGAATCCACCTTTGACCACGCTGCGCATCTCACGTCATGAATATGCGCGCATGTTGATGGAAGCACTGGACAACGCCGGCGAAGATTTGACCCAACCCGGACATCAGTACGCCGTGCCGACCTCTCTGATCATTCGCAAATCCACCGGCCCGGCGCCAAAAGAATCAAAAAAAACGGAAGGCTGAAAAGATATTCAGCCTTCCGTTTTTCTGCTTCTTCCGCGCATGGGAAGAGATTCAAAAGCGCCCCATGCGTACGCGCACTACCTCAGGCTTTTCGTGGAAGCACAAGCCGCGATCCGTTTCATCGCCATTCCACAAGCGAACCGGTTTCCAGACACTCTTCACAAAGTATCCCTGCTCGGCAGTCACAATCTGGCTGCGCATCCACGGCTGTTTGCCGGGGAGATGAAAAAGAACGCTCGCATCGATACCCGTAACCAGAAATTCATCCGGCCCAATCTGAGCCACCATCACCGAACCATGCGCATCCTTCGTGCCCGGGGCTGTATGCCCATCCGACTGCGGAAATCCAAAAGAAACAGTGGCCTGCCAGGAGCCAAAGTCAATCTCCTGCTCGGTGCGTCCTGTTTCCTCAACAGCGGTTTTGACCTTGCCCTCAAACTCCAGGCGCGCAATCTCGTCTGCCATGGGCTGAAACAGCTCATAGTTCTGCACATGCGCTTTCCAGGGAAGATCTCCGAAGATGTTCCATCCCGTCTGGTCTACGCCGAAGGGCGTAAACCCTACTACGCCAGCGCCCAGAGCATAATAGAATAACTTTCCGTACTCGTCATTTCTGCCAATCTCGGGGATAAGTAGCGGGTTGTCCGGACGACGATAAATTTGCATAAGGGAGAGAAAGAACTGAGAGTCAGAGGAGTAGACGTCCGGACCAATTACATTGATCGATGGCGCCAGCGCCTTCCACAATTTAAAATACCTTTGCATTGCGCCGCCGCTGGGATAACCTACTCCGGGAAGAGGAAGTTGGCGCTGCGGAAGCATGCCTGCAGGATAATTTACCCAGACATTGATCGAGAAAGGAATTTCTAACTCCCGCTTGCCTGCGGCCGCAATCTCATCAATATACTTGGCCTGGTAATATACTTGGAAAATCTCATCGGCATCGCCGCTGAAAACTTGGCTCCAATTGCCCGCCGGCTTTTGAACCACCGCCAGTAAATCAGCGGGGACTGGCCCGGCAAACTTCCGATTCGCTTCTTCCGAGTTGTCGCGAATGCTGCCGATGTTACCCGGTTCATTTTCCACCTGTACCATCAACACCGTGTGGCGATCGCCATCGATCTGCCTGAGATGACGCATCAATGCAACAAATGCAGTCTTGTCCGCCTCCAGCGTGTCGCGGCCTAGCGGCGAGAGCACGTCGATCGGTTCTCCATCAGGGCGAATCGTGTGCGGAAACCGCTTGCTGTCCTCTTTCACCCAGGAAGGCACATAGTGCATGTTCCCGTTCTTCCAGGTTCCGAACCACAACAACACGGCATGAAGGTTATGCGCACGCGCACCCACAACCAGTTGATCAACATTCTCAAAATTGAAATGTCCCTCCTGTGGTTCGATCTGTTCCCAATACACTGGCGCTTCAATCGTGTTGGCGTGGAGTTCCGCCATCGACTGCCACACCTGCGGCAGTTCTGTCGGCCAGGCACTTGAATTGTGGATCTGCCCACCCAGTATCAGGTAGGGTTTGCCCTCCACAAACAGAGCCGACCGCCCATCCCTCTGCACGATTTTCGGCGCTTCGACGGCCTTTGCCAAATGCAGGGATGCTCCAAAGAGCAAAAGCACAACAATACCTTTCATTGCTACACGCGTCAGGGGACTAATTATTGAATTCATCATTTTCCTTTCGGGTTGTTCTTATGAGGGCAAGATCACTTTGAATAGTTTCACCTTACGCCTACTGTCTATTCCGGAATCTTTACACCCCGGCTTGTACAGGTAAGCCAATTCAGACGAACGAATCCAGCAGTTCACCCGCAGGAAAGCGCGAGTAAAGTTCGACTACAGAATAATCACTTTATGCTGTCAGAGACTTAAGGGACCTCTGATTAAGTCCTATTTCACATTGAGTATTCCCTCAAGGGCTAAAGCCCGCGCTAATTTGATTACGTCGGCGGCACGACTGAAGTCGTGCCCTTTCAAAGCATCAACTTATTCAGAGGTTTCCAGGCTGAGCCGTTAACACAAAAGCCTGGCAGGCTAATCTTGCAAATCTGATAATTCGATTTGCCTGCCCATCATCAACGAAATAGTAGCAAGTCTTTCCACCTGGGCAAAAGGCCAGGCGACTCCGCACAATCAAGAATCGCCTTGCCCTCGCTTCAACAAATATTTGTCTGAAAGCCGTACGTTCCCTTTTGGCCTATAGACACATATCAGCTAGGGTTTCAACGGGTTCACAACATTGAAAGTCGTGTCTTGATTGTAATTACTTGAGTCATCCCAACTATTGCTGCCGCCGTTGCCAGCAACATATCCACCTCCGCTGTATTGACGGATGTATTTCTGTGGATAGTTGTATGACTTAAATGAATACCCGCTTCCAGCATTCCCTGATACCGCGCAGAACGTGGCATCGCCCGCATGACTCGATGTTCCATCCCAGGGCTGCGAATACAAGATGAAAGCATAGTGGCGGATGAACTCGCCGGGACGGTTACGTGCCTCAAACGAAAAGCATGTTGGATCGGCAAGTCCACGGCGCACTACCCATGTGGCATCGGACAAATCGGACGACGCACTCGAAGAACTAAGCTGCGAAGACGCTACGATCTGCGTATCGTTGCTAGTCTGGTGGCGCAGGTAGTAGTCAGTTAGGCCAGTCGACGTAAGTTGGATTGATATTTCTGAATTCACCGCCAGGGTACCTGCAGTTGTAGTGGAGGTATCATAGCCGACACTAACTATATTGCCTTGAACTGCGCTTTCAGTAGCGTCGGTCGGGTAACCGGAAGTCATCACGCCCTCGAAGAAGGAACCGATGGAGCCATTGCTATTGTCTCCTCCTGTACCGAGAACAATCGCACCCTCCTGAGACATGGGAGAATAGCCAGACGAGGTAACTGGTTCACTGCCCTCATACTCGGTCGTAAGCGCACCGGACTGGGCATCGCCTCCACGCAAGGCAAATTTTGTGCGACCGTTGTTTTTCAGTATCGCAGTGACAAATGGCGTGGTAAGGCCGGTATTGCTACTGTTCAGGCTGTACCCATCGTTCGATTGAAAGAGTCCGTTTTCCAGGTCCGCCTGCACCCAGGGTCCTTCTCCATTGCATGGGCTGAACCAGCACTCGGTTCCAAAATTGATGGAATCCATGTGGCCGTTGCCGGTATCATCGCCGCTTATTTCGGCATTGCCGTGATCAAAGCAACATGAATTATTAACATGCGTGCCAGATGTCACCATATACATGCCTTCAGGATCGCCGTACAAAGCAACGTTTTTGGTGGAGTTGTTGCGATACCCCATGCCGCCTGAAAACGAAAGACCGTAGACCTGATGGCCTCCCGCCTGCACTGGCAAGGCGTTGGCTGGCACACCTACATCGGCTGCACCATTCCCGCCGCCGCCTTCTACTGTCAGATCGTTCTTATTGGAAGTCTGATCGTAGATACGCGTAATCGTGCAGTATGTACCGGAACAAAAATTATCCTGAGAGGTAATATCGGCGTAACCGCCTGCTTTGAGCAAACCTACATCGAGCGTAGTGCTATCCGACGAACGCGTCACTTGGTATAGCGAACCATTGTAAGAGGCAAACAGTGCGCGCGTCGTACTGTGTGCGGCCACGCAAGGAGTGCCGGCACTGGCGTAGTTGTCGCACGGAAGCGAGGCGCTCGACACGGTGGTGGTACTCGTAGTCGTGCTGCTGCTAGAACTGTTGCCACCGCAGGAGACTGCAAATCCTGCCAAAATAGTCAATATTACGCAAGAGAAGATGCCAAGGAATCCAGTCAACGGCTTCTTGCGACGTATACCGAAGCCAACTTTCTCAGTCCATGGATGAGGCTTTACGGTCATGGCTGATACGGAAGAGTCAAGTGTTCTCATCAATCAAGCCTCCTTATAGTCACACATATGTTTTTTTGTCCCTTGGTATTCCAAATGAGTGCGCAACCTCAGCTGGATTAGATTGTTATTTGCTATTTGCAGAGCACGGGTATCGCTCTAATCGACGACTACACTGACCGTGGTCGTTTTTGTGGTCGCGCCTGAAGCCGATCCGGTAAGCGTAACAATATACGTCCCCGCCCCCGTTGAGCTGCTACTTGAACTGCTAGAGGAACTGCTGCAACCGGAAACACCCATCAGAACTAACGCAAACAGTACCATCGGAGCTAATACGCGCAGCCGCTTCACCGGCACACAGAACAGCAACAGTCCAGCCACAACCACTCCTGTCGTTTTTTGCCACGGCATCCGGGGCCGCTGGTTTTGCGAGCTGCTGGAGTCAGAGGTGCTCACGGTTACCGACACTTTGACCGCACTCGTGTCGGAGATTGTTGCCGATGTAGGTATTGTGCAAGTGGGCAGCACACCGCTGCCCGTTGTGCTGCTGACCACGCAGCTCAGCGTAATCGTACCGGTGAAACCGTTTAGGGGAACGATCGAGACCGCTGCCGCGCCGCTCTTGCCCGCGGCGGAAAGTGTGATGCTACCTTCGTTGGCGAAGGTGAAACCAGGAGTGGCGCTCATCATCGTTGTCAGACTCGAAGTCAACGCGTCCGATGAACTGCCGGTCCAGGAGGTGTTAAGCACACCATAAGTTTCCGTCCCACCGAAGGTACGCCCTGAGCCGGTGGTTTCCGTGCCGTTGATCGCCCAATAGCCCCAATCCAAGCTGTATTGCTGCAGATATGTGTTCAAAAAACCATACCAGTAGCCGTTGTCGCTCGAACTGGCGCTACTTACACAGGTACTGGCCGTATTGCAAGTGCCGAACTCGCCAAGCCATAGCGGCTTTGGATCGCTGCCGGAAACCAGATAGCCCCAGCGCGTGCTGATGCTGCTGACATAGCTACTGTAGTTGCTCAGGTTGCTATAGTCATATGAGTAATCGTGCGCCTCGTAAACCAACTGATTGCTAATATTCAGCGTGATCGGCGAGGTCTCTACCCCGGACAGGTCTAGAGAGTAATTGGTGCCTTCCACAAAAACCAGAAGATTGGGATTGACGCCCAGCACCGCATCACCTCCCCGTTGCGCCGCAGCGTGCCAGTCGGTTGTACTATCGCCGCCCCAGGTGGCGGTCGCGCGTGGCTCGTTCCGCAGATCCGCTCCGATCACCAAAGAGTTGTCCTTGTAGCGCGCAACCATTCCTTCCCAGTCGCTTAACCAACTACTTTCGGGATACGCGTCGTTATACCAAAGCGTGTTTCCATCACTACCACTACAGCACCACTCAGCGTCGCTGTTGTGATTGTCGAGAATCACCATGATTCCTTCGCCAGTCAACTCCGCAATCACAGCGTCGAGAATGGTGAGCGCCTTCTCGCCCTCCAGGCTGCTATTGGCAGTCAGCGCATAATCAGCAACCACAGGGTTGTCCTCGTACATTTCATTGGACCAGGGAATACGCACCGCATTGAACCCCAATCCTTTAATGGTTTGCACAATGCTCGTGAGCGTTGCTTTTTGCAAGCCGCCCACCACATAATCAGTCGATTCGGCGCCATACCAGTTGAAAGCGTTTATACGCACGCGGGTGCCATCCGCGTCAACGATGTAAGCGCCCGAAGTATGCAAGGGGAGATTCGGGGTCGCCTGCAATCTCGCTGGATTGAGCAGCAAAAATATCAGCGCAATAAAAAACAGATGCCCTCCGAGGCATCTCATTGTGTTTTGCTTATTGCTTCCACTAGAGGGTAAATCGGCTGGAATTCTTCCTCTGCATGCTTGGCGTACTGTCTGCATATTCTCTTTGCCTGTACTCATCGCGCTATTGCTCCAATCTGCTCTTTGTGCCCTTGCGACAAATGCTCCATAAATATTTGGTCGCCTCCGCAACTGTACAAACAGTTGCGGAGGCGAGTTATTTTACCAAGATACTTTGGCCGCGATCTGAACCTCACGGGGTCTGTTGCTCTGATCGCTAGCGCCCCTCTCGATCGTGCCAAAACTCGTGTCCTGGAAGTTTTTCGAATAATCCATCTGCCACAGCGGATGGTTTAAGACGTTGAAGGCTTGCAGCCGCAATTGCAGCTTTGCGCCATACGCGATATTGAAGTTCTTGGCCAAATTCGCGTCGAACTGAAAATCGCTCGGCACACGGATACCCGAGTAGACGTTATTCGTCTGCCTGGCGTATGTCTGCGTAGACCTGAAGTCTTGCTGATTGCAAGTGCCGTTGTAGTTGTATGACAGCTTTTGCAGGTTCCATCCCCAATTGCCGCTGCCATCCGAATCCGCCGACCACTCCCACTCGCTGGCGCAAGCCGCCACGCCACGAATGTATCCAGTCGACTTTTCTGTCGTCCGATTAACCTTGGCATTGTGCAGGTAAAGCCCTGGCACCGTCCACGGCCAGCCTGTCTCGTAGACAAACATGCTGCTCAGTTCCCACCCACCAGCAACGCTATCTACAATACGGTTGGCGTGAGGCATAAATGTGCGGCCACGTCCCACAGGCAACTGATACACGCCTGAAATGGTGATGCGGTGCGTACGATCATTTGGATCGATCTGGCGCATCGGGATTTCGTTTACGTTGTCAACCCAGCCGCCAGCGCGCATCGACTTGGACCAGGTCCAGGTACCGTGCAGGGTCAGATCATTGCTCTGCCGGTGCATACCCGTTACCTGCAACGAGTTATACCAGGAGTGAATTGCATTGGTTTGCCACTCGATCACGCTGCCAAACTCCGGATAAGGACGGGTCAGATTAAGGTACTTAACCGTCGATGCCGAATAATAGTCGGACCCTTTGAATGCTGCGATATTGTAGAACGGATTGGTTACATAGTTGTTGTCGCAGTTACTCGGATTACCACCAATATCCGGATTGCACTTTGCTTGTTCGGTTGCCGATACATGGTTAATGTCGTTGCAGTCAGTAGTAGTGTCGCAGTCAACGTTATAGCTACGGCTGCCCACATAGTTAACGCCAAGCGTGTCGTACTTGTGGAACGAGCGCTCAACGCCCAGCGAATAAGACCAGTAACTCGGCACTTTGTAGTTTTGATTCAGGTACCAGGGGCCTTGGCCCAAGTCCGTCTCCAGCCCTAGCGATTTGCCCACGGGCTTCGACACGCCCGAGGCGAACGGATGGTCGATGCTGTCGGCTGTGTACATGTGCTTGTTGCCGTCAAGGGAACCCACGTATTCCGTCGTAGAGCTGTAGCCCATTGTATTCGGGCCATTCTGCGGATTGCGGAAGGTTTCGCCAATGCCGCCACGAAGCACAGTGTTGGAATTCAGCGAATAAGCAAATCCAAGGCGCGGTTGAATATCAAACTTCGATGTTTTGTAAGTCCGTTTTGGATTGCCATTCACACCCAGGAATGTCACGCCGCCCACCAGAGTCTCTTCGCTGGGCAGAAGCGTATGGTCAACCAGTGCATCGACCGGGTTCGTGGTCTTGGTGTCGAAGGCGTAATCGCCTGAGTCGTTACGCTCCAGACCCGCAGGATTCATGTCATAGCGCACACCCAGGTTCAGGGTCAAGCGCCGCGTAATCTTCCAGTCGTCCTGTACAAACGGAGCCCAGTAGTGCTGTGACCAGAAGACCTTCGTATTGATCGAGTCGCTGCCCGAACTAGCATTGCCAAGCAGCAAGCTGGCAAACGAGTTGCCGCTGGCGTTGTCCCAATTGCTGTAGTTCTTTTGCGACCACTGGCGGTCGATCCATAGAGCAGGGCCACTGTTAACCATTGCGTTAGCGGATTGCAGGAAACGAGCATCCAGCCCGGCGTGGACCGTATGCTTGCCCTTGACCCAAGTTAAGGTCGGCATCAGACTTAGCGAGTTGCTGTCTGTCTGGCTATCGCCCTGCGTACCGGCATAAGCATATTCGCTGAGTTGGAGATACGGAAACTGTCCGCCTACACCCGGTCCCATATCAGAAATAGTCGAACTCGACCAGCCCAGGTTGGTAGGATCATAATGCGAGCCCGTAAAGGTGTAGTCCGTACGCACCGCAACCACACTGCGGAAGTCAAAGATCAGATTTGGATTGAAGGTATGTGTCTCTTCCAGTGCGAAGGTGTGGGCGCGTTCTCCGTGCGGCTCGTATCCCTCGGCAATCGGATATGGCATACCATTGGTGCTTTTGGTTTCCACCCGCTCCCAGTAGCCATAGCGCAGCGATGCGCGGTCGTTGTCACTTAAGTTGTAGTCAATCTTTCCAAGCACGTTGCGATAGCGATTTTTGTCGGGATTCTTTGTCCAGTAATTGTTGGAGAACTTACTGGTTCCGTTGGCCGGCGTCAAGTTAGGATTCGGATAGTACGACATGACTTTCTGCGCCGTGCTGTTCAGGTAACTGGTCGGAATGATGTTTCCCGTAAATGCCGTACGGGTGCTGTTCGTTGCATCGAACGACGTTGGGTCGTAGAGGGTAACCTTCTCGTACGCGCTGTCGCTGCCGTTGTACCAAGTCAAGTTGCTGAAGTCGCCCGTCTTCCAGGTCGGATCCGGCACCGAGGTAACGATGGTTGACGGAAAAAGCTCGTAGAAGTTTTCATACTGCAGAAGGAAGAAGGCCTTGTCTCGCCCGTTGTACAGCTTGGGCAGCACCACCGGACCATCCATTTGCGCGCCATACTGATCCCACTTGTGCTCTGCCCTGCCAGCTTTTACATAATTGTTCTGCCAGGAATTCGCGTCCAGCCACGTGCGTCGCGCATACTCGTACACGTTGCCATGCACATTGTTGGTGCCCGACTTCAGGTTCATATCCACTGCGCCGCCAGCCAGACGGCCATACTGCGCGTCGTATGGGTTGGTGACAATTTTGAATTCCTGTACCGCATCAACAGGAGGGACATATGCAATCTTTGAGTTGCTCGTATTGTTGGTGGCGGCAGACTCGTTTGACACGCCATCCAGAAGCAATTCGCTATATGAAGCCCCACCTCCGTTGATCGACAGATTCTTCATCGTGTCGTCAAAGGGACGCTGATATCTGATATCGCCCGTCCAAACGACACCTGCGTTCAAAATCGACAACATATTCGGATCGCCGCCATTCAGTGGCAACTCTTTCACACGGGTGTTTTCAACTACTTCGCCAATATCGGCCTTGCCCAAGTCCAAGCGGTCATCGCCCTGCACCACCACGCTATCCGTAACGCCGCCCACCGTGAGCATGAAGTTGACCACAGCCGTTTTGCCAACTTCCATCAACAAGTTTTGCTGCACCGAGGTCGCAAAATTCTGCGCTCTCGCTGTGACCGTATACATTCCAGGCTTCAAATATGGCACCGTATAGTCACCGCTGGCGGTGGTCGTGGTGACTAGATTCGTTCCCGTATTCTGATTGTGAATGGTAATTTGCGCCTTCCGGATCGCCGCGCCCGATGAATCGATCACGTGTCCGGTGAACTCCTGGCCAAAGAGCATGCTTGCGCACAGCCCTAAACATAGGCTTAATGCCAAATTTCGTAATTTCATGACACTGACTTCCTTTCTGCTTTTTGCTGCGTCCACCCCCGCCTGTCGTGACCGCAGTTTGCGGGACAGAGGTGCCGCCGGCTTTTTATCCTTGAAATGTAACCGTTTGCATTTCGTGACTGAGTCTACACGGATTGCCTGCATCATTGTCAAGTTTTTTTAGAAAAATTGTCGATGTGTTTAAATTTATACGCTATGTATTTAAAAACAAACGATCTATAGAAAACACATTCAGCAGTTTCAGGAATAAATATTCCATGCAGAATCCCTTCTTTTGCCTGGTCACAAAACTCTGATTGCAACCGTGTGCATTACCAATATCCAAAAATCCAAGCCCAGTTCGCCTTCCGCGGCGATCCCCCACAACGGTGAGTCATCGCCGCAAACCAGCTGCTGCTTCAGGGCCGTCTCAGCGCCGGGCACCCTTTTGCTGACCTGATCGCACGCCTGCTTCCAGCGGAGCGTTCCGCATCAAATGCTGCAACTGTATCGTCAGCGGTTCAAGTGCGCTCGCCGTCCAGGACCGGTTCAGAATCCCGTACCCCTCCGCTGCACCATAGCTGCGACCGCTGCCCGTCGATTGCGTGCCGTTAACGGCCCAATAGCACCAGTCCAGCCCATGCGTCTGGATATATTTGCTCAAGAACTGGAACCAGTAGCCATTATCGCTGGCCTGACTGCTGCTCACGCAGTTGGCAGCCGAATTGCAAGTGCCAAATTCGCCGACCCAGACCGGCTGCGGATTGCTGCCCGTTACCAGATAACCCCAGTTGTGCGTGACTCGTTTCGCGTAATCCTCGTAGCCCGTCAAGCCCGCATAATCATAGCCATAATCGTGTGCCTCATAGACAAGGCGATGAGCTACCTGCAGATGGATGGGGAGTTGCGAAACCCCGGAAAGATCCAGGGAATAGTTGACGCCCTCGACAAAAATCAGCAGCTTCGGGTTCACGCTCAACACTGCATTGCCGCCTTGCTCGGCTGCCGCTTGCCAGTTCGTCGCTGCCTCCCCGCCCCACGACGCCTTAAGGCGTGGCTCGTTGCGTAAATCCGCTCCTGCCACCATCGCATTGCCTTTGTACCGCGTTACAATTCCCTTCCAATCACGAATCCAGCTTGATTGTGGATACGCTTCGTTATACCAAAGCGTGTTTCCATCGTTGCCGCAGCACCACTCGGCGTTGCTGTTGTGGTTGTCCAGAATCACCATGATGCCCGCCTGGGTCAACGCGGCAATTACCTGATCGAAAACGTCGAGCGCATGTTTACCCGCCATGCCTGGATTCGCGGCAACCACCGCCGGGCTAACGACCGGATTGCCCTCATACATTTGGTTGGACCAGGGCAGACGCACGGCGTTGAACCCCAGATGCTTGATCTCTTGCACAATTCCAGGCAAGGGGACCGTCTGAAGACCAGCGACCACGTAGTCCGTTGACTCGGCGCCATACCAATTAACGGCGTTCAGCCGCACTCGCTGTCCCTTCGCATCGACGATATAGGCTCCAGCCGTATGAAGCGGGAAAACCGTTGAAGCTCTGGCCACAGCAACGCATGGGCCTTGCATCATAAACCAAACGCCGAAGCCCCAAAAACAAATCTGCAGCTTCAAACCCCGCACAAACCGGCAAAATCCATTCATCACCGCTCTCCTAATATCAAAATCTGCTTGGTACAACTTTTTCGATGCGCATCCTGTGCATACGTATGAACTCAGAGCTTTTGGACCTGTTCTTTGTCTCAGATCCGATTCCAATTCGCGTTTTTTGAAGCAGGAAGCTAAATGCCATTGCAATCGGGTTCATTGCGCATAAATCCAGCCAGAACGGGAAGAATACGACCTGATGTAGCTGATGTCAAGGCTTACGGTGCGTCGCCAGCAATCCTATGTGGGAGGCACCCTGCAGGAGGTGAGGGTATTCATGAGGCTTTGCCCAAGAGGGGAAGACGAGATAGGCGGAGATGGTAGGGATGTAATGCCTCAGGCGAAACCGCGTCCAGCAGGGCGCGGATGTGGTTGCCGGCGGGAATCTTCTTCATGCCGCATAAGGTCTGGCGTGCCGCGCCTTTCAACGCCATGCATAGTTCAAGAATATACAGGCAGCCAGCAGAAGCAGCGCCAGCGCCCACCACCCCGGCGAAGCTCGCAAATCTCCTGTCTCACGGCGATAAACCAGCTTATCCAATAGTGAACGGCTTTCGGACGGACCTGGTCTGCTGGCAATCAACCCCACCCCGAACGATGCCAGAAATGTGTATGTAGCCATATGAAAGTTCGCATTCATCTGCGAACCATATTTGAGGAGATGAGACATCACCAGCCCCTGATGCACCGCCGCCACGCAAACGCCACTCGATAATCCGGCAATTGCCCCATTCGCTGTTGCCCGGCGCGTAAAAATCGCCAGCAGGAATACGGCGAAAAACGGCGCACCAAAAAGCGAAAAAATCATCTGCGCGTATTCCATCAGGTCACGAAAGCAAAAGGCCAGATAGGAGTTGGCGACACTGAGCACAATCGCCACAACGATGGCAACATGGCCGACGCGCAGATAGTGCTTTTCGCTTGCATTGCGGCAAATGCTGACACGATAGATTTCTTCCGTCCATAGGGCCGAGAAAGCCGAAACGTTGCTGGCCAAATGCGACATGAGACTGGCGACCAGCGCCGTAACGCCAAGGCCTAGAAAAACGGGCCCGTAAGAGGCAACCATCAGCGCGGGTAATGTCTGATCGAAGGCTGGCATACGCGATCCCAAAACCGCAGATGCACCCAACGCGGGAACAACAACCATCAGCGAAAACAGCAATTTACCAAAGCCCGCAAGCAGCGGCACCATACGCCCTTCGGAAACCGTTCTAGCCGTAAGCGCGCGCTGCATCTGCACAAAGTCCGTACACCAATAACTGAAGCTCAAGACAAATCCCAGTCCAAACACGACCCCGAAAGAATCAATATTCCCAGCAGGCGACCAGAAGGAAAGCCCTTGCCACAAATGCCCATGACCGCGCGTGATTTCATCCAGACGATGGACCTTGGCCAAAGCAAAGAACAACAGGGGAAAGAGTCCAAGAACAATCACGCCCAGTTGCAAGAGTTGGTTGTAAATTGTCGCGCGTAATCCCCCTAAATAGACATAGACCAAGACAACGCCTGCCGCCAGCAGCGCGCTGCCGGTAAAAGTCCATTTGTAGACAGCATGAAGGACCTGAGCCATGGCATATAAGCCAATCCCGGACAGTGCTGAACTTGAAATTAAGACAAGCCACGAATTCAGAAGGCGAACACGCGCGTCGAAGCGCAGTTCCAGATACTCGGGCAAACTGCGCGCTCCGCTGCGCATGTAAACGGGCAACATGATCGCGCCCAGAAACACCATGCCGGGGATCGCACCGATCCAATAGAAGTGGAAGGCCTGTACGCCATACTGGGCAGCTACGGCGCTCATGCCTACGACCTCCATCGCGCCACAGTTTGCAGCCAGGAATGAGGCGACGACCACCCAGAACGGCAGTGCGCCGCTGGCATTAAGAAAGTCCGACGCGCCAGCGTTTCGCCGCCGCAACATCCATCCAGTCAGCAACACCGCGACCAAGTAAATTGGAAGTATCAGGTAACCCAACATCTGCATAAACGTCATAAGGAATACATTTCTCCGGCTATCCTCCCTGTTGCATCCTATGTTCAGATCTAGAGCATTCTCAAAACAGTGTAGACCGAAGCCAATACCATCTGATTCCTTACCTACTCGGCCATCGGATCATCTCCAATTCTATGCCTGAGACGGATTACGGCCATTACCAGCACATATCGAAACGCCTGCATTTTTAACGTCACTACTGTCCGGCTATATGTCAAACAGATTCAACTGGTTGCCAGGATCGTCTAAGTCGTTCGTAAAAGAGTTTATATTGAGTGTCAAGGCTTTCAAGAGCTTTGCTCAATGCATTTTTCGCAATCGGCTTCGACAGATTGCCGCGCCCTGGCAGGACAAGATCGGACCCACCAGAGAGTACTTTTCAACTCCAGAAACATGGCCATCACCAAGCTGGAAATTTGAACAACATGCTCCTTGTTACCCTTCCTATGAGCGGCTGAAATATTCCATTCTCTGTTCTCAAAATTGATGTTCTTCCAACGCGCCTCGATCAATATTGATTTGCGCACAAGGAGTAGAAGAATGATGTGCAGCGCAAGCTTTAATCGTCGGCGAATGTTGCTCCGGTAAACAACTTGCAGGTACTCATGGATCTCGCTGGGAGTGAGGTGCCGGGTCGTTTTCTCGCTTTGCCGAGGTAACGGGCGGCCATTATGGCTGCCGGGTTGATCGTGGCGAAATGCACTTCGACGGCATAGTCATACATTCGTTTGATGACATTTCGTATCTGGATCGCGGCTGAGGAATGGCCGCCGGCATTGTTTCAATCCACGCGCCCGTGTGGGGCGCGACGCAGATCTGGCAGCCGACTGCGGCATCTGCTCGTTGTTTCAATCCACGCGCCCGTGTGGGGCGCGACGTCTAAATTGGGATGCTATCTCTGCGCCAGATGCCGGGTTTCAATCCACGCGCCCGTGTGGGGCGCGACGCTGTTCAGCCCGGCTGCGGCCAAGGTCGAAGAGGTTTCAATCCACGCGCCCGTGTGGGGCGCGACGGACGCGGCGAAAGAGCTGGACGCGCTGCAAAAGTTTCAATCCACGCGCCCGTGTGGGGCGCGACATGGGTCCAAGACTGTCTTTACATCAGGGAATAGGGTTTCAATCCACGCGCCCGTGTGGGGCGCGACAAAAGGTCAAGACGGGGCTTGAGCCAATCAGTAAGTTTCAATCCACGCGCCCGTGTGGGGCGCGACGCAAGCACCTGCGGTGCCGCGGGCCCGCTTCGCGCGTTTCAATCCACGCGCCCGTGTGGGGCGCGACGGCTTTACTATAACTCATTGCGTGTCTTGTTCTTGGGCGGTGATAAGCGCGGAGGTAGCCGAACAGACGTGCGCTTTGCCTGGGCAGTGGCGCGCTGTGGCTTCAACTACTTTTAATTTGAGGCAGATGCGCGCAGCGCGAACCCCTCCACAATTTTCCGGTTGCTTCAGATTCGCGCACGCACTCCCTTACAGCAGGAGACATCCTTCCGGATCGTACGAAGGTTTTGCCCCAGCGTGTTCCACGCGCCTTCGCCAGTTGGCGCCGAGAAAGTAGAACCGCAGGCTATCTTTATCGGGATTGATCGTATCGATCAACGATTTGCGCAGCACGACCCATTGGGCAGGTTCGAGCAGGCACTCGAAGACGGAAAACTGCACGCGCTGGCCGTGGTCCACACAAAGCCTGGCCACCTGACGCAAGCGGCGCTTGCCGGCCTCGTCCTCTGTCGAAACATCGTAGGTAATCAGCACAAGCATGGTTCACTTCCAGAAAAAGGCAGGATAAGCATTCAGGTCTCCGCGAAGATGTCTTGCCAGCAGGAGCGCCTGGACATACGGAAGCAAGCCCCAAGGACAGTCTTCGCCGAGATACGGATGCTGCAGTTCCTCCCGCTTGCGCTCCTGCCATGTCTGAATCACCTCGCGCCGTCCTTTGTCGTTGAGCCATACGGCTCCACTGGCCGTCCTTTCAAAGTGCTTCCCTTGCAACTGGCGGCGATTGATCAGAGATAGCGCCAGCCGGTCCGCGAAGGGCGCGCGAAACTCTTCGGCAAGATCAAGCGCCAGGCTGGGTCTTCCGGGACGATCGGTGTGTAGAAATCCCACGGCCGGATCGAGGCCTACCGATTCGAGCGCGCCCACGCACTCATGAACCAGCAGCGTATAGAGAAACGAAAGCAGCGCATTCACCGGATCGAGCGGAGGCCGACGAGAACGCTGCGTAAATTTGAATTCGTCTTTCTGCGCGAGAATCAGACGGTCGAACGCGGAGAAGTACACACGCGCGGCGTCGCCTTCCATCCCGCGCAGCAAGGGAACGGGAAGCTCCGTACCCTTGTCCAACGAACGCAGCACGGACGCCAGGCGCACGGAAGCATCCTTCAACTGCTCCCTGGCCTCGTCATCGGCGTGTTCGCGCGCGGCACGAAGAAGCACGGAACGGGCATTCGCAATTTTTGCGCCAACGATGGCGGCCACGATCGAAGCAGCGGCGCTTTCATCGTCGGCTACCCTATACTGCTGCCGCCGCAACAGAACATTGCCGCGCACAGGACCTTCCATGCGCCCCTGGAAACGGCCGCTCTCACTCAGACAACTTACGCTCACGCCGAACTCTGAACAGAGCGCCAGAAAACCGGAGCTAAAGGCCACGTTGCCGAGACACACAACCGAGGCGAGTTGCTGCACAGGTACGCGCATCAGCGTTTTCTGTTCCACTTGGACGTGAATCGTCTGGCTCTCACGCGAAAGATAGGCTCCCTGCGTCGTCACGTAGAGCGTATTGAGCAATCGCTTCATTCGGCCGTCTCCTCCAACGCCTGGCGCAGACGGTCACGCAGATAGCAACTCGCGTCGCGTTGTCTGCGCGGCAGGCATACTTCGATCAGTGAGCACTGCTCGCATCGCGGCGCATAACTCGCCTCCGGAGTCTTTCGCTGACGATATAACTCATGCATCCGCTCCGCCAGTTCCTCGACCCTCTTCCGCAAAGGCTCGTCGAACAGCACATCGGCACGCCGCCGCGTAGTGCCGTAGAAGAGCGCGCCTGCGGGAATGGAAACGGCGAGCATCTCTTCGAGGCAAAGAGCCTGCGCGCAGAGTTGGATCTCGTCGCAGCGGTCGCTCTTTGGTTTGCCGCGTTTGTACTCCACCGGAAAAGGCTGGCTGCCGCGGAACTCGACGACGTCGGCCTGACCGGCAATACCCAGCCGCAGGCAGCGCAGCGAAAGACCGCGCACGATACGCACTTCGCCGCGCGACTCCGAGCCAGATGCGTGCACCGTCTCATGCAACAGGCGGCCCTCGGCGGTCAGACGGTTTTCCTCCCACTGCTGCTCAAGATGAATGAGCGCCCACTGCCGCTCGCAGAACACCAAATGCTGGAGTCCCGAGAGCGGCAGCAGTTCGTCCTCGTTGTACACCGGCTTACACATACCGCCAGGCATGCACGCCGGCGAGGGGCTCCGAGCCATCTTCCGGAGAATGGAGCAGGCTTGCATAGTCCGTGAAGGCGCGCGGCAGGAAGCCATCGGGACGCGCATCAAAGGAAACCGTTTCGAGTACCGAATGTGCCGGAGCATTACCCAGTTCCGTGTTGTGCTCGAAGAGCCAGAGCCCGCGCACGGCCATCTCACCGCGCGAAGCGGAATGATCAAGCTCGAAGGCATTGGCGAGCGCATTCAGAAAAATGCCCAGATCGCGCTCGGTGAAGTTGGTATCGCGCGCCAAAAAAGGCGAGATGAATCCATGCATCTGGTAAAGGCCGTAAAGGACGCCATGCTTGCGGCCCATCTGCCCGCTGCCGGCTTTTTCCTCGCCCTCTTCGGTTGTCTGCGAAGCGGCCTTTACGTCGCTGGCGTTGGTCAGCGCAACGCGCGTAATCGTATGCACAAGGCTAAAGATTGGATCAATGGAACGAGCAAAAGCAAACTGCACGGGACCACGCACTTGCCCGCAGTTCCACAACTTCAGCCCTTTGTTTCGGCCGCGCTTGCCGGGTTCGCCATCTTCCTCCTGCTCAGCTTTTCCTGTGGTCATCACCGCGCCGAAGGTGCGCACATCGAAGAAGTTCTTGCACATCCAGTCACGCGCCAGATCGATTTTCTGGGCATCGGGTACCTTCTGTACAGCCTCTGTTTCATACGCCCGCTTCTGTTGGTTAGCCAAGATGCCGCGCTCCTTCACGTAGATCTCATAGCCTTCCGCATCGCGCTGGGTCAGCGTCACGAAGTTGCGCACCTTGCGTTTGATACACACATCGGTCACCAGACCGTGGCCGGTCTCCGGATCGACGCGCGGCTGATTGTCGGCGTCTGGATCACCGTTGGGGTTGCCATTGATGACATCGAAGAGCAACACCAGTTCGTAGCGGTGCTGCAACGGAACGGTTTCTTTGAACTCTGCGCGGCTGGTCATTGATCTTTCTCCTCTGGGTCGGAATCGTTGGCGGGTTCGTTCTGTGCATCGGCGACAGGCGCTTCGGCATTCTTGCCGGCGCGCTCGCTCTTCGGACGGAACAGTTCGTTTTTCTGCTGAAAATAGCCGAGAGCGAAACGTCCCTGTTGTTCAAGATTGAGCGTGGATTTGAATCCTTCGGCACCGTCGAGGCCTGCAATAATTTCCTCTATTTTTTCGCTGAAGAAACCTGCGCCCGCATTGAGCGAACGCAAATGGTTTTGCGCCAGCGAAAGCAGTCTGGGAAACGCGGTTGCCGGCCGCGTGGAAGCAGCGGCATAAAAGCGGTCGACGATGGTGCTGTTGGGGGTGCGCTTGAGTGCGCGGATCTGGAGATTCTCCAAAACCGCCAGAAGCCTTCCGTAGCGATAGGCGGCATCGGTTACATTGACATCGAGCGACATGGGCGGTTTCCTCATCTCGTGGTTGAGACTGCGTTGGAAGTAGAGTTGCAACAGAGCGGCGCGCGGCCATGGGACCTTGCGTTCGGCGCGGGTGCGAGCCACGGCTGCCGTCAGGAAATTACGCGAAAGCGGCCTGCCCAGCACCGCGTTCAAGAAAAGTTCTTCGCCCAAAATTGCCGGCAGATGGGCAGACTTGCCTGGCAACGACAGTGAATTCAGCAATAGCGAGATCGGCGCTGGTCTTTCGGAGCCGACCGCGGATTCGATACAGTCGAAGTAGCCGGGCTTTTTGCCGGTTCCGAGCAAACTGTCTTTCACATCGGCGAGGGTCGAAGTGTGCATCCCGCGCACCGAGGCTCTCCCTTGCGATCCAGTCAACAGAAGGCAATAAAAGCGCTTCTGCGGAGCTTCCGGGCGCAGGCCCTTCCATGCGGCCTCAATCAGCGATTTGACCGCGCCGGGGTTTTCGCCGCTGAGCTGCGCCAGCAACTCAGAGATGGGCGACGACTCATCGTCCCAATAAACGGCCACCGTATCATCGCCGAGCCGTATGCTCTGCTTTCTGAAACTGCCGCCGTCCGGCTTCGGATAATTTTCCTCCAGGCAGCGCCGCAGGCCGTTCACGTATGCAACCATGCAGTCGCGGCAAATTGGCGCGTTTTCGTTGCCGGTAAGACCGTGTTTATAAAAAGCTCCTGCATTGAACGAAACCAGCGCCACGCCCGAGGTAACAGCACCGGGCAGCTTGACCGAGTCGTGCTTGTCCACCAGCGGCTTGCGCTCGCCGCAGAGCAGGCACTGACCGGATTCGCGTTGCTCTGACGCAGCAGCCATGCGCTGTTCCCAGTAAGCGCGCAGCTCGGGGACTTCGTCGAGCATCACGTCGCCCACACGGAAGGTAAACAAGTCATTCGAGGCAAACTGCTCCTGACGAAGCTGGTCGATGCAGCGCTGCCTCTCGGATTCGTTTGCAAGAAACGTCACCGTCGCATCAAGAGCGGCATTTGCAATGCTCTGCCGAGCATCCTGCAAAGCCTGCTGAAAAAGGTCTCTTCTTTTCTTGTTATCTTCTGCGCCTTCGGGAAGAATTCCGAGCACGTAATCGGACTTATCAACCAGGAATTCCTCTTTGTCGCCGGAGGTGCGCCCGCTGCGGCGCGGAATTTCGCGTTTCTGGTATTGCACCTTCGGCTTGCGCTTGCCTTCGGCCGGAGGCGTGAAGTCAGTTTTGTCGAGCGTCTGAAAATTGCCCTGCGCGTCGAGCGTGACGATCCAGCGCACCGGAACACTCTGAAATGCCGGGTTCTCCACCAGCCGGTCGCGCACGGCCATCCTCGCCAGCGATTCCAGAATCATGCCGTCACCGCCTCTTCCCATGCGGGCACATGCAGCACTCCCTTTTCGAGTTGTGCCGAGAAAAAGCGCGGCCGCCGCTCCGCTCCGTACTCCATGTCGTGCAGCATCCAGCCGAGCGCGCGCGTTTCATCAATCGGCTTCGGCAGTCGCTCCGCATCCACCGGCGCAACGAAGGCGGGAAACTCGCGGCAGCCAAGGTACGGCTGAAAGACCTGCTGCCCCGCGCCCAGCCTGCGCTCGAACATACCGTAGAATTTGCCCATGTTATCGCTCGGGCCGGCGCGCCCGGTCAGCGCGAACGAGGCTTCAACGAGATAGTCCACATCGCGCAACGCAACCGTATGCCGCTGCGCGCGGTCAGCGTCGGCATAGTAATCGCCGAACCCGGTGTTACCCGCGGCGGCCGAAGCGGCGTCTCGCGTGGAGGCGCGGCTGTTCACCTCGTTGCGGCGGAACTCCATCCAGCGAATGGGACTGAGTACGTGAATCGCATGGATGCGCCAGCGAATCGCTGGCTTCCAGAGAATGGCTTCGAGAATGGCGCGCGCCGCCGAAGGCGTCATCACCTCATACGACACACGCTCGGTGGAAAACTCCGGACGCGTAAAGCAGGCCAGCGGCCCCTGCACGCGCACCAGCAGATTGGAAGCATTCATCGATGGCTCCGGGAGATCGTGAACAGTCTATCGCCGTCCAGCCTCAAAGAATGAACAATCATTCAGCAAAGAGCACGATGAATCGAAATAGTCAATATGCGCGGTACGCTCTTCGCGGTCGCTTCAAATAAATAGAGCAACCGAATATGACCCCGTCACGCCATGATTGTCGAACCATCTTCTTCCTTTACGGTTAGCCCGAAACGCTCCGAGTACGGGAGTGGCCGCAGATCGCCACGCACCACCCATGTTTCTTTGTTTTCGTTCTCCTCTTCCTCCATCTGCGCAAAAAGCGGCTCGACGAAGCCGGCGTTTTTCAGCTTGTACAGCTCACGGTCATAGACCGTGACCGTGTAGAGCTGGAGTCCGCGCAGCCCGTCGCGCGAGGGCCCGTCACGCCGCACCTGTTGCACGCGCTCCCAGCCTTCGCCATAAGGCACGACAACACTCGCACCGGCATCGTCGATCATCTTGAATCTTCGCGCCGACTCCTCGAAGTCGAGTTCGCTTTCGCAGCCGAGCACGTTTCCGGGATCGGGCTGGCGTGTCTGCAGAACGCGCTTTGTGTAGAGCGGAAACACATCGGGATTGTGCAGATCGAGCCGCCCTTCCGCATAGAACTGCAACGCAACATTCAAACCCGCGCGCGGCGAGCCTTTTGGCGGTTCCGTCGGCGCGCGGAATACGACAAATCGCCCCGGCACAGGACCGAATTCGCGGTTGCAGCGACCAGCGGCCTGTGCCAGCGATTCCAGTCCAGCGAAGGCGCGCATCACCACCGGGAAGTCAATGTCCACGCCGGCCTCCACCAATTGAGTTGCCACCACGCGGCAGGTGCCGGGTTTCTTGAGCCGCTCCCGTATCTCTTCGATTACTTTCAGCCGGTGCGCAGCGCACATACGCGCGGAAAGATGGATGCAGTCCGGCCCAAGCATCCTGGCTAGCAGCTCCGCATCCTTGCGCGCATGGACGATGACGAGCACGCGCTCCTCGTTTCGCGCGCGTTCGGCCACATCTTCCCACTTGATCGGCGCAGCCGGATCGCCCAGCCATTCGAGATGATAGCGGTCGCGCATTGGCGCATAGAGCTTTTCCGGCGCGGCTACGATCTCGCGCTCGCCGTCTTTCTTCAAGAGCGGTTGCGTGGCCGTCATGGAGACCACGCTTGTGTGAAAATACTTCGCGAGGCTATCGAGCGCCTGCTGAATTGGATCACACAGTTCCAGCGGAAAGGTCTGCACCTCATCCAGCAGCACGACGCTCGATGCAATGCGGTGCAGCTTGCGGCAAGGCCGTTTGTGATTCGCATAGAGCGTCTCAAAAAATTGCACGCTCGTCGTCACCACGATAGGCGCATCCCAGTTCTCGCAGGCCCACTGATGCTGCTTCGTCTCACGCGCCGGATCGAGTGAACTGTGATGCTCTATAACCGCGTTGGGGTCGACAGGATCGAATACCTTGCGATACACCCGCACGGTTTGCTCCAGAATGCTGGTGTACGGGATGACAATAATGACACGCGACAGCTTGTTGCGGGTGGCATGATGCAGCGCAAAGCGAAGGCCGCTGAGCGTTTTGCCTCCACCCGTTGGAACCGTCAGCCGGAAGCGGCCCACGGGCTGCGCCGCACAGGCGCGGCAGTCATCGGAGACCGAGGCGCGCAAGGCAGCCAGTTCCGCAGCTCGTCCTTGTTTTGTACTGTCAAGTTCGCGCTTCGTGGCGATGTCCTCTTCCAGCGCGGCAAGAAGGGTTTCAAGCGGAGCGTAGTTCATTGGCCGCTGGCTCCCCTTGTCCCACGCTTCGGACTCCAACATATCCGCATCCACCAGCGCGGAGAAAAGCATTCGTATGCCCAGCGCGCTGGCCTTCGGGTCCATTGCCCACGCCGGTAATTTCCCTGGTAACAAGTCCTCGGCGGAAGGCAGCGTCAGCCCTCCCTTTAGCGCATCATTCAAGCGAAAGCCGGATCGGGCAATCTTTCCGCCTAAATCGGCCGGCCTGGCCAGTTCACCGTGGTGGGCAGCGATCGCAAACGCGAGCATTTTGCCCGCAATCTGCGGCTGCTGCATCCACGACCACGTTGCTCCCACGATTGCGTGTGGCTCTTTTTTGCTGGCCGCCACGCTGCCGTCATCTTCCGTTCGCGAGTTGGCGCGCAGGTACGCCTGAAATTTCGGCTGGTACTTTCCGATGTCGTGGAGTTCCCCTAGCGCCCGCCCGAAGTTTGGCGCGAACCCCGCGCAAAACTCTTCGGCGCGAGCGGCAACGCGCTCCAGGTGATCCGGGAGCGGCTCCCACTCCGTTTCCGGCCTGTCCTTTCTCGTATGCGCATAGATTGCTGGCACAGACAGGTTCCTTTCTCCTGGCTATCGATTTGACAGCATTCTATTCCATCCTTCCGAAATGCAAAGAGCCATAAAAATGAGAGATTGTGTTTTGTTTCACAACATTTCAAAATAAACCCCAGCCAATTCTCGAAGGGGGTACTTTTGGGCGTATCTACTTGATGCGAATTTGTATCTAGTAACTATCCTCCGGCAGAGCCGGAGGATTACCCAACGGATTTACGCCGCGATTGAAGATTTTACCGGAGGGCGCGAGAAGCTAAATTATTTTCCGATGCAGAAAGTGGAAACGCAGTCAATCTCCACTATCTATGCTGATTTTAGGAAACTCCATCTTTCTGGAGACACGCTAGAGACACAAACAGGCCCGGTGCCCCCGTGAGAATTGGCGGCAGGGGTTGAGTTGCGGAGCATAGGAAGGAAAATACTCGATGCGCAGGCGGCAATGCTGGTGTTGAAGTTGTTCGATCGGTGCTCCCTTGTGTGTGGAGGAGTTATCCAGCAGTACAAGCACCGGGCCGCGCAGAGGTCGCAGCAATTCACGCAAATACAAGCAGACCTCATCCTGCCCGATGTTGTCATAGAAGAGCAGATAGTAGAGCCCCAGGCGGTGCCGCTTGGGGCTTACGGAAATTCCTGAAATGGCAGAGATCTTGTCACGTCGTCCCTGGCGGTGGCGATGAATGGGAGTTTCACCCTGCGAAGCCCAGGTCCTGACCACGTTGGGAATCAGCAGGAAGCCCGATTCATCGGCAAAGACGATATGGGCACCCAGCCTTGCAACGTTTTTTTATACGCGGCCACTCCTTCTGTTTCCAGCGTTCGATCTGGTCTTCATCGCGCTCCAAAGCACGCCTCTCCGGCTTCTGCGGAGTCCAGCCGAGGCTGTGCAGCAAGCGGCCGATATGGTCCGGGTGATAACGAACTCCGAACTGGCTCTCGACTAACTTGGCAATGCGTGCCGTGGTCCATAGATTAGTACGGTAGCCCTGCGCCATCGGCCCTTTGAGCAGCAGACGGACAAGACGCTTTCTCTGCGCTGCGGCCAGCTTCAACGGGCGCCCTGGAGAAAAGCGCACTTGCAACGCGCTGTCTCCGCCCTGCCGCCGCGCATTGCGCCAGCGCATGACTGAACTCGGATTGCATCCGATCCGTCGTCCCACTGCATTGAGTGACAACCCTTCATCCAGCAACGCCAAAGCTCACCTTCGCCGGTCCTCCAGAAGATCGGCACTCCCCTTCAGCCTGGGCATGGGAATTTCGTACCTCAATATTTATTGAGGCATTAGTTATAATGAGCAACAATTAGACTTCCCGGCTGCATTGACTTACCATACGCGACACGAAGTGTCAGGATCTCGTACGGATGAATCGGGACCGTCACCGTGTCATTGCTCACTTTTATCGTGCCTCCTTCCGGGGTCTCCATCAGATTAGTGATGGTAGCCTCCGTTGCTCCGTCGGGCAGATGAATCTGCACGTCTCCCGATTTGCCTGCCCACTCATAGACACGGAAGATCAGGCCATCCTCATCCTCAGCCTTTTTGAGAGCGGTTAGCACGACATTCTCGGGCTTTACCGTCACGTACGCATGCTCGGCAGGCAGAACGCCCTGGTGCGCCTGCACCTGCAATGCCTGAAGATCATAGTTGTATTCGTATCCGTGGCGAACGGTCATGGCCTGCTTCCAATCGGCGCCGTGCGGATAGAGGGCGTAAGTAAAGTGGTGATGACCGCGATCGGCCACAGGATCGGGCCATACGGGCGAACGCAGCAGAGAGATGCGAAGCAGGTTGTCCTTGCAGTCGTATCCGTACTTGGAGTTATTCAGAAGACTGAAGCCGTGCTGTCCATCGCCAAGATCCGCCCAGCGCAGGGCAGGAACCTCAAACTGAGCATTCTCCCAGCTATTGTTCCGCGTGGTTGGACGCTGAATGGAACCATAGGGGATCTCATAGGTCGCTTTGTTGCTGGTCGCTGCCAAAGCAAAGGCGGCCTTGAGCAATACATGCGTCTCATGCCAGTCGATGTCATTGATGACATTAACCTGATCAGAGCCCGCATCAAGAGTGATCTCCTGAACAAACTTTGAATTCTGCCAGGTGTGGGTGATACGGATTGCGCTGTGCAACGGCCCTTTTTGAACCAGTTGCACTGAATTAGCCTTATCGATTGGCGTGTATTGATCCAGGGTGTGGTAGTCAATATTCCAGGCGTCAAAGTCCTTGGGAAGATCCTTGAACGTCTGCAATTGATTTCCGCACGTGCCCGCAGCCAACGTTTCGAAGTTGGACTTTTTATCGAATAGACTTGTCATGCAACCTGTAGCCTGATCGATTGAGACCCGGAGGAATGCGTTCTCCAATGTCAGGCCCACTGCCTTCAGATCGGTAGATGCAGCCTTTGCGCCAGGAACGACATGCAGTACTTTGTAGCCGAGTGAAGGAACATTGCGCGCTGCGATCTGCACCTTGTAGACGTGGGTCTTCGCATTGCTCTCCAGCACCTGAGACAGGATCAGGTGATTTGAAGCGTCATAGACCGCAACGCCCTCCCCCGAAGAGGCAGGCATCTGCACATCGACAATTACGCTTCCCGAACGTTCCCATGCCAAAGGATTGAAGACCAGCACGGGAACACCGCTGGCGACTTGCGTATTCACTTCGGCAGCGAGCGTTTGGAGTGCCTGTCCGGTGATCGCCGTAGTCGTTAACCGAACCTGGTCATAGTCCTGCTGCGCTTCCTTGTAGATCACGCCCACGCCTGATCCAGCAGCCGTATCATGAAAGCTGTTGAATGATATCTTTTTCCAGGCGTTGGTAAGTTCTTCTGCCGGATAGTCCATGCCAGCCAGCCACGCAAGCGAGGCGTACTTCTCGGCGTTGATGGCCTGTTCCTCGCTATCGCGCATATTGCGCTTCTGATTCGCCTGAGTGGTCATGACGCCGCGGTGATATTCAAAGTACAGTTCGCTCTTCCAAGTAGGAATCGCGATCTTTCCATCCTCTTGGGATACAGGAGCCTGATAGCCCTTGGCGATTGAATCATAATCCCAGATGCGCTGATCAGTGACCAGCTTGCTTTCTACTTCGGAAAAGTAGCTCTGTGCGGTTCCGAAGTTCATCTTCGGTGCAATCATGTTTGGCTGCATCCAGTGCACGCCTTCATCCAGAATGGCGCGCGTTGGGCCGCCGCCATGATCGCCGATGCCATACAAGTCCATCATCTCGGTCAGACCTGAGATGTGGCTGCGCGCCCAGTTCATGTCACTGGACAAGCGCACCGGGTTCAGATTGTTGTTTGCGTAATCGTGCGGGAAGTAGGTGAGCACCTTGCTGCCATCCGGCGACTCCCACCAAAAGAGCTTGAAGGGAAATTGATTGGTGTCGTTCCAGCCGGTCTTTTGGGTGACGAAATAATCGATTCCCGAGCGCTTGTAAATCTGCGGCAGTTGCCAGGTATACCCGAAGGAATCCGGGTTCCAGCCAATGCGCACATCGACGCCATATTCCTTTTTGAACCAACGCTTGCCTACCAGAATACTGCGTACCTGAGCCTCACCATCGGGCATATTCAGATCCGGTTCAACCCACATTCCACCGACGATCTCCCAGCGACCTTCCTTGATTCTTTTCTTGATCTCTTCGTTCATCTGAGGATATTTGTCTGCAATCCATGCGTTGTACTGGGCCGCGGATTGGGTGAAGGTGTAATCGGGATACTCATTCATCAACTGAAGCGCTGTGCTGAAGGTGCGCTTAACCACATCGACCGCCTCCGTCCATGACCAAAGCCAGGCGGCATCAATGTGCGAGTTGCCAATCAAGTGCATGGATGCCTGTTGGACAAGCGGCCTGAGCGCCTCCATGGCGTTCTGAGCCTGCTGCAAGGATGCATCGAACTTCTTCTGGTCGTGTACTTCGAGCGCGGCCACATCCACCTTGGCAATGGCCCTTTCAAGGATTCTTCTGTCAACTTCAACCTGTTTGGAGAAGCTGGGGATCAGAACCGCAGCCGTGAGCATCTCAAGGCGCAAATCTTCCGGATTCGGACGGTTCTCCGTAAAGTCAATCTTCAGATCCGCGCCATAGAAGTTCTTGACGTCGACCGTATGAAGCAATTTGACTGCAACCAGAACTTTTTCACCGGGCTGAGCCTTGTCGAAGAGCACGACCGGCTCAAGATCATCGCCCATGGCCACACGGCGGCCATTGAAGTAGAGAATCTGCGGCATCGGCCCGTTGGCCGCGACGTGGAACTGGAACCAGATGCGGGCATTGGTCAGATCGTATCCATGAAAATTCTTCGGTACCTCGATCCAGCGCCGCACCCAGACTGCATCCTGCGATGCGGTAGCACCAGACTTGATCACGGACCACGACGAGTCATCCAAGTCTGTCGCTTCGCCATGGGGCAGATCGCCCTGGTGCATACGCCAATCGTTTGCCGGAAGCCGATTGAGATCCCCAAGGCAGTTCAAGATAACTCCGGAAGAAACATCCAGCGTCTTGACGATCTCTGACGACTGCGCCTTGAGTTGCAAGGGGCACGTCAGTCCAATACCGAAGATAAACAACGCTACTAGAAGAAGGAAGGCAGGTATCGCCGGAACTTCTTTCCGGATGCCGGATATGATATTCATGCAAACTCTCCTCATATCTATTGAGAAAATGAGCCGAATCTTTCTGCTGCTATGTCAGGAAGTATACAAGATTAAGCAGTTCTTGAATCGCTCTAGCGCTGCAACAGAATACGCATTTGTTGAGCGGACTGCTGGCCTTGAAGGTTGGCTCCAGCCGTGTTGAAATGGACATCGTCCTCATAGAGGTCGCGGTGTTTCAGCATAAGCACATACTGATCGTCGAGCAGGATGTGACGTGCTTTCATGAAAGCCTGAGCGATCTGATTGCGAGCAACGACGCGCGCGTTGGTGGGCCCAGGTATGTTCTCTGTGCGCACCGGTGTAGTCGAGGCCCACACCAGTTGCGCATGTGGCGCCAGATCATGCACTGCTTTGAACAACATCGGTAAGGCTCTGCGATACTCCACCTCGGAATACGTCCATCCATGCATGCCGTTGTTCACATGCACGAGGCGAAAAGATACGCCCTCCATGCGGCCGAACTCTGCAATGGCGCGGGGCAAACGTGGATCGCCCACCGAGATGGAGGAAGCGAACAGATAGACGTTGGCCACGCCGTTGAGTTGCCGTTGCACCTCAGGATAATAGTTTCGCGAGATGGAATCGCCAAGCAGAAGAATATTCGGCAGTCTGGTATCAGGATGCGGAGGACGCACCTCCCAGGTCCACTCTACTTCTTCCGGGCGTGAGCCATGATGCTCTGGTTGCTGCGCGGCAACTACCAATGGAAGTAGAAGTGCACAGAGGACTATCTTATGCACGAATGCACACAGAGCACTTCGAACGAATCGCTGCGTCATTGAACACCTTCCTTTTCGAGCAGAAGAGCGGCGGCCTCATAGTCGCCGCGCAGGTTGAAGTGCAGGCCATAGTGCATCCAGAATGCACCGCTGGCAGAGGCGGGTACGGACCCGTTCAGGTTTCCATCCAACACCTTGAGCCGGTAGTTAACCTCGGGGTCGAGTCCGCGCAGATAGACTGGCGGATACGCAAGCCGCTGCTGACTGGAGTGGAGAAAGGCAAAGACCACCGCCTGTTGACGCTCGCGCGACACCGACTCGGTTACGACGTACGGACTGTCACCGCTGGGTTCAATCAGGCGATATAGGCTTCCCTGCTGCACGATGGGGCGAATCAGCTTATATTGTGCGATGAAAGTTTTTGCAGTCTGGATTTCTTCGGCCGACCACTGATTCAAATTGGCGCCAATCCCCAGGCTTCCTTGCATGGACGAAAGGAAACGATAGGGCAGCGAGGTGGCACGACCATTGACCCAGTTTGGGGAATCTGTAACCCAGGACATCATAAGACCCGGTGCATAGGCGTAACTAAAACCATTTTGAATGGCAAGGCGATCGAAAGGATCGGTATTGTCAGAAGGCCAGGCCTCATCGGTAAGTTGCAGAATACCGAGGTCCACGCGAGCGCCTCCACCGGAGCAGGACTCGATTTCCACGCCGGGGTGCGCGACCCGCAACTGCGCGAGAATGCCATAAAGATTCTGCACGTAATCGACGTAGACCTTCTTTTGATCCTCCAATGCAGCCGAAGGCCATCCCGGCTCGGACCAGTTGCGATTGTAGTCCCATTTGAGAAAGGCGATGTCGTGGGAGGAAAGCAGATGGTCGAGCACGCCATAGACGTAGGCGCGCACGTCTGGCCGCGCCAAGTTAAGGACCATCTGATTGCGCTCCTCGGTACGCGGACGGCCAGGAAAGTTCAGCACCCAGTCTGGATGCGCACGATAGAGATCGCTGTCCGCGTTCACCATCTCCGGCTCAACCCACAAACCGAAGTCCATCCCCAGAGAGTGTACCTTGTCGATCAGAGGCTTAAGCCCATGAGGAAATTTTTTGGAATTCACATTCCAGTCGCCTAGTCCAGCGTGGTCGCTGTTGCGCTGGCCGAACCAGCCATCATCAATGACAAAGCGCTCGACGCCAATTCTGGCAGCCTTCTCTGCCAGCACTTCCTGACCAGCTTCATCGACATCGAAACCGGTAGCCTCCCAGGAGTTGTAAAGCACAGGCCGCGGACGCCAGTTCGCCCGCTGCGGAACCAGCGCGTGCAGCTCATAGCGATGCAACAGGCGCGAAGCCTCGCCCATACCGTGCTGCGCAAATCCAGCATAGAAGGTGGGACTATGCAAAGACTCGCCGGGAGCAAGATGATAGGCAAAGTCGAAGCCGCTATAGCCGCCGGTGATGCGCGTCTGGTGCACGTAGTCCTGCTCAATGGCGATCTGCCAGGAACCGCTCCATCCCAGCGCGCCGAACCAGACATCGTCGCTCTGCTCGCCTTGCGAGACACCTCGCTCCAGCGCAAACCAAGGGTTGATTTCATCGCCGGTCGATCCGCGACGGCTTTCCATCATGGTCTTGCCGGGATGCATGGACTGCCGTTGCAGATTCCACTCACCGGCCCACTTGCCCGTGAGTTGATATAGTTGATAATCCGAAGCAGCGGGCAGATTCCATGTGGCGGCGTTCAGCTCTTCCACTGTCAACGCAGCGTTGGTGCGGTTTTCAATCCGTGCGCTGCGGGCAAGTATGCCGGTCTCCGCATCCACCGTGTAGGAGAGGGTTACATAGACCTCACGCTGCACGTCCTTGAGCAGGATATTGAGATGATTGCCGTCTATCTGATGCGAAACGTACTGCAACACCAGATCGCGATTTCCATCAGCAAAGGTGACTTTCACATCAGGCGTGACGTAAAGACCACCGCCCCAGGCCACGTATTCCTGTTGCGTGGCGTTAATGGGAGGATCGAACGAAGAGCTACCCCCGACACTATGGACCGAGGCAATACTGTCGGCATCAGGCAGACGCTGTCCCCAGTAGATGCTTTGTAGTTGTTGCCGCTCGTTGACGCCAAAAATGTACGAGATATCCGCTCCAGCAAGACGAAAGACATGCGTCTGCGGATCGTACGAAATCTTTGCATCTGTCCGAATGGAATTGTCCGCGCGCAGAGTATGCGCGCTCAACAGGCTTGCCATCAGCAGCAGACACAGTAGAAGCAACGTTCTCCGTCCACGGCTCATTGCATTATTTCCGCCCAATTTCTTGCTCCTGCTGAAGCGCTCAACTGTCCACGTCATTGATAAAAAAAGCATTGACCTCCTCATTGCATTTGTTTCTGTATTCCACGGCGCACTCTGTAGTTCTGCCGATGTGCGCTTCGCGATGATTGCTTGCGTACGAATAGACTTGGATCAGGAAACGCGCGCAGCAAAGTTCGCGGCATCCAACTGCACAGCTTTCTGTCGCGGCAGTTTCACATGCAGTTCGTCATTGCCCAGGCGCACGGTGCAGGCCGTGTCGCGGTCGCTCTTCAGCCATGCGGTGCGCAACTTGCCTTCGTGCCACTTCATCGAGACCGTGACGCCTCCACGTGCGCGCAGGCCGGAGACCTGACCATGGGGCCATGCTGAGGGTAGCGCGGGCAGCAAGCGAATTGTGCCATCGTGCGACTGCAGCAGCATCTCGGTCATACAAGCCGCCCCACCCGTATTGCCATCAATGGCGAAGATGTTCTGATCGGCGCCAGCAATGCCGCCACGCGAATAGGTAAGCAGGCTGCTGTCAGCATTCTGACCGATCAAACCAACCAAGTTTCGGTAGGCTGATTCGCCATCCCGCAAGCGTGCATAGTAGCCGATAAAGTTGGCGCGTGTCCACTCCGTATCTTCCCAATGCGCCTGGCTCATGCGCCGTTCGATGGTCATGCGCGCGGCCTTGGCCAATTGCGGTGTTTTGTCCGGCGTAATCTGCGTCTCCGGATAGAGTGCAATCAGGTGCGAGGTGTGACGATGATTGGGCTCGGCCTCCTCGAAGTCCTCTAACCACTCCTGCAACTGACCATGCTTGCCAATTTGAAACGGCGCCAATCGTGCCTGAGCCTGCTCGAGCCGTGCATGCAGCTTCGCGTCAACGCCAAGGATGCGACTGCTCTCCATACACGCCTGAAAGAGACTGTGAACCAAAACACGATCACAGGTCGGACCCATCGATTCACTGCACTGCGTGCCGTCGGGCGCGCGGAAAGAATTTTCCGGAGACGAGGAAGGACCTGTGACGAGCCACTTGTGCTCAGGATGCTCCACCATATAGGCCAGGAAGAATTCGGCCGCATCGTGCAGTACGGGATAGGCGCTCGTCTCCAGAAAATGCCTGTCTCCGGTGAACTGATAGCGGTGCCACATCTGCAATGCCAGCCAAGCGCCGCCGATTGGAATCAGCCCCCAGCCAAGCCCCCAGCCAGGCGCGGTATAGCCCCATGGATTGGTGACAACATGCGCCACCCATCCTGGCGCACCATACATCCTGGCGGCTGTCTCGCGGCCCGCGATGCGCAGCCGTTCTAGAAAGCGGTAGAGCGGCTCGCCGCATTCATCCAGGTTGCAGACGTTGACGGCCCAGTAGTTCTGTTGCGTATTGATGTCGAGGTGGAAGTCGTCGGACCACCCCATGGCTGCCGCCAGGCTGTCGTTCCAAATGCCCTGCAGCGCCATGGGCAGGGGCGAATTGGCGCGTGATCCGGCGATGGTCAGATAGCGCCCGTATTGCAGAAATAGCGCACATAGACCGGGATCGTCCTGGCCTACTTCGACGCGCCTACGGCGCTCGTCTGTGGGCAGGGGCTCAAGTGTGCGGTTGGAATCGAGGGTGATCTGCACGCGGCCGTAGATGGCCTGATAATCGCGCAGATGCGCTGCTCGAAGATACTCATATGGCGTTTGCTGTACACGCGCAAGCGTTCGCTTGCAGAACTCATCCGGCTGTTCGCCATGGTAAGAACTTCCGATCACAATCAGCAGCGTGACGGCGTCAGCTTTCTCGATATGCAATGACTGAGCATCGCTCGACACGGATCCACCACTAACTCGCGCCAGCACGCGGATCTGGTAATTTACGCCGTCCTTGCCGTTGCTGTGCACGGTCTCAACAGCGCGGCTGCGCAACACCAGCGTATGGTTGTCTTCCACACTGATCGTGGCAGGCTGTTTGAGCTTGTCGAAAGCGATGCGACCGTTGAACCCCTGCGGAGCGTCGCTGCGCAGGTTCACAACCAACACATTGTCGGGATTGGAGGCGAACATTTCGCGAGAATATTTCTGCGCGCCACTGCGATACTCCACGTGTGCCACGGCCTCATCGAGCCGCAGCCAGCGGCGATAGAGCGTGGGCTGCGCATGGTCACACTCAATGCGCACCTCGGGCAGCGGCACATTGGTACCAAATGAAGCCGGATGCCCCAGCAGATATTTTTCGCAGAGAGAACGCGCCTCGGCGAATTTGTTGGCAAACATCAGCGCGCGAATCTCCGGAAGATGCGCCAGCGCCTCGGTATTGACATCGTTGTGCGAAGGCGCGCCAGACCAGACTGTGGAGTCTGAAAGCGCAATACGCTCAGCCTCGACGCCGCCAAAGATCATACCGCCCAGACGACCGTTGCCCACAGGCAGTGCTTCAAGCCAGCGCTCTGCAGGCTTGTTGAACCACAATTCCTCCGGCTGCAACGTCAGGGGCGTGCGCGGTGTGGAGGTGTTCTTAGCCTTTGCAGTGGCAATGAGTCCCTGCGCTTGCAGGGCCATGGCAAGGCTGGCATACATGAATTCACGCCTGGATGGTTTCATATTGTCTCTTCTATGAATTTGATGTTATCGGCAAAACGGCGCGAACGCGTCCGCTCTGAACCAGTTCGTTGTTTCCTGAGCAATAAGGACTGCGGGCACAGGATTACGCTGTACCCGCAGTTCAAGTTACTGCAGTTTGAAGATGGTGCTTTCAGCGGGGTTTAGGTTCACCTGCATGCTGCCGTTTGCCGAAGAGGAAGCGCCAGTCCACAGATCGGTCACTTTGTACGTAGCCGAGCTGTTCAAGCCGGCGTGACCAAGGTCAACTGTTACGGTTGTTGAGTTGCTACCGTCGTAGTTGAAGACCGCCAGGTAATAGGTTGAGCCGCTGTTGGCGACCAACACATTCGCCGGACCCACGCCGGTGCTTCCGTCCACCGGGCGGAAGTTGAGGTTGAGGCCAGCCAGCCCATTGATGCTGCTGTTGGTCAGCCACGTTTGCGCCAATCCCGGAGCCACCGAATCGGTGAGGTCATCCCCATCGAGCATGTAGCCCTGGATCGCTGCCGAGGTGACACGGCTCTTGTTTTCGTAGTTGGTGAAGCCTTCCAGAACCATCTGGTCGGGGTCGTTGAAGTTGTACAAGCGACCGGCAAGCCACCAACCATAGCTGGCCGAGTTCATTTCGTAGGAGGTAGTGCCGCCGCTGCTGTTGCTGGTGCTGGGGCTGCCGATACCGCCAAACGTGTCGCAGGAGACGCGACGAGCATGGGCGTACTGGTAGGGGAAGATCGGCGAGATCGATTCATCTATGTACATGGTCGCGCCAAACTTCTTCTCCAGATAGGCCATCCCATAGTTGTAGGCCTGGACTCCGGTCTGGATGGTGGGAACGTAGTGCTGTCCGTTGTTGGAACCGCCTTCGACGATGCCGTGGCTCAGGAAGTCGAGCTTGATGCCGTCAAAGCCGTTGGTGCTAAAGCGCAGGTAGTAGAAGTCCAGGCGTTGCAGCGTGCCCGGATGTGTAGGATCGAGGGCATAGCCACCGTCCCAGAGCCTCAGCGGGTTGCCATGCTCGTCACGCATCACAATGTCGCCGTACGTATAGTTGGATCCCTCGACGAGGCTCGAGAGGTCGTTCTCTGAAAGCGGGTTGTCGCTGTTCCACCATACCCACGGCGTCCAGTAGTTGCCTACCTTCTGCCCTTGGCCGTGCGCCGCCGTGACGAACTCTTGCGACTGCGTGTCGGACCAGCCGGTGTTGGCATCAAGGCTCATGTAGGTGACACCCTGATTGTTGAAGTTTGGCAGTTCCGTGTGCATGTAGGTGGCGTCCTCAAGCGCGGTGCCAACCACGATGCCCTGCTGCACATGGCCCCAACTGCTCCAGCCGATCGGCTCCGGCTTGGTCCAGGCCAACTTGGGCGCGTACTGCGCGTTGATGGTGGCATACTGCTCCAGGCCGTCACGCCAGTCGCTGTAGAAGCCCACCATCACGATCGGCGAAGCAATGGTGCTGCCGGTGACAGCGCCGTGCGGCAACTGGTCTTCCGGTGCTGCGAAGCCGCCGACCACGTCGATACTATCCATCCCCCAGGTGCCGTAGGTGACGTTGCCGATGATACCGGTCTTCCAGGTATCGTGGGTCACCGATCCGAGTATTAGCCCGTTGCGGCTGCCGCCGTCGTGGAAGACGCCCACCTCATAACTGGAGGCCTGGGTCAGACTGTTGTACGTGGAGGCGTCGTTGTAGGTTCTGAAGCTGTCGTTGTCGAACGGCACCATCAGGAAGCGCGGGTCATCAGGTTGGTTGGGCAGCTTGATCGACCCCGGCTGCGTGGTCATGATCGGCGCCATCGAGTTGCTGCTCAGGCTGGTGCCCTCCATTTCCACCTGGACCAGGAGGTAGTTCCCGCTGTTCATGATGAAACGCTGCACCATCGTCGGTGTGCCGTCTGTGGCAGTCAGTGTAACGTCGGTTTCGCCGTTGGATCCGGTGCTAATCACGCGCTGAGTGTAGCTGGGAGAGGTGCTCGTCACGGAGGTGCCGCCCAGCATCACCTGACTAAAGAAGTTGGAGATGATGGTCGAGCCGTCGTAGACAAACGAGGCCAGCCCCGTGTTCACGTCGTAGTTGATCTGCGCCGGACCGCTGCCAATGGACGTCCACTGCGGCAACGGGCTGACGACAAAATAGTCCAACTGCGGACTGTAGTTGCCGGACAAGGTATAAAACTTGAGTGAATTGCTGCCTTGATTGAGCTGCACCGGGATGGTGACGGGGGTCGAGTCGGAGTTACCGTCGTTGCCGCGGATCATGACCGACTGGGTGTTGGATCCATTCACGTCAAAGGTGACCGTACGGTCGCCGCCACCACCGACGCCATAGATGGTCAAATTGTAGGTGCCGCTGCTCGCAGCATAGACGTTGTTGAGGGTTAGAGAGCCGCTGCCAAGATCGTAGCCGCCAACCTTGTAGCCAGTCACGCAGCCGCTGCAGCCGTAAACCCCAGCTGGGGAGACGATGGTGTTGCTGGAGCTGTCGGCATCGTAGGTACATACGGCGCTGGTGCAAGCGGGTTGGGCCGCCTGCGTGTTGGGGCTGATGACGATGTAGTTCAGATCAGGCGCGTAGCTATTCGCGTTTCCGAACTGGATCGAGTTGTTGCTGCCCTGATTGAGTTGTACCTGGACGGTTTGGCCGGGCGAGGTGGCGCCCCAACTGGAGCCGACGATATCAACCGACTGCGACGGGTTGCCGCCATTGACGGCAACGGTGAGGTTGCGTCCGCTCGATCCAATGCCGTCGCCATCGACGCCATAGATGGCCAGAGTGTAGGTGCCGGTGGCCGGCGCAGAGATGTCATTGATGGTGACATAGCCGGAGCCGCCCAGGTTGCCCACCTTCACGCCACCAACACAGCCGCTGCAGGCAGCTATATCGGCGTTGCCGGTCAGCGTGCTCTGCGGGCTTGCTGCCTGATAAGTGCAGACCGTGCCAGTGCAGATAGGCGTCGAAGAGACCTCCGGCGTCGTCGCAGCGGCCTGATAGGTCAGCGCCTTGGACAGCGTCACCGTGCCATTCTCGGGACTGGTCAGCACCACGTCCACGGCACCGGCGGTTTTGTTGGCCGGGGCAGTGGCCGTAAGCAGCGTGGGACCGCCGTAGTAAACCGTGCCCGACACGCCACCGAAGGTGACCACGACATCGGGTGTAAAGTTGCTGCCTGCGAAGCTTACCACTCCACCAGTCGCCGGAACGGTCGCCGGAGTGATGGCTGTGACAACCAGTTTTTTGGATGCGCCGCCGGAACATGCGGCCAACTGAATCAACAGCACGACTGTCAGCAATTGCAAGCCAACAGCCAAGAGCCAGCTTGATTTCTTATCGGAACGATGCATAAAGCCTCCAAATGTGTTGAGGCGCGCGTGCCACTCAGACACGCGCGCAGAAATTACCACAGCAACTTGACAGCGATCTGACCTTGACGCGGCACGTTCGTCTGTCCCCACTGCTTCAGAATCGTTCCAAACTGCGAATCGGAAGGATTGGTGTCGTAGTTTTGCTGGAAGACCGGATGGTTGGGCACATTGAAGCCTTCTAGGCGCAACTGAACCGTGAACCGCTCCGTCGGATGGAAGTTCTTCGACAGGTTGGCATCGATCTGGTTGAAGTTGGGAATGCGAATCCCCGAGTAGACGATGTTCTGGTTTGGGCCATACGGAGCCTGCTGGATGAAGTCGTAGTTGTAAACACCCGCGGCGCTCTTGCAGGATGCGGCCTCCGGGAAGGGTGTGATCACCCAGTTGAATTCTGCGAGTTCATTCCAACCTGCAACGCAAGGCGCGGCGCCACGGATCGAACCGGGAATCGACGGATCGGCACGGTGAGGAACCGCGGCGTCGTGCATGTAGTCCAGCCCGGCGCCGTTCAAATTCCACGGATGGCCAGTCTCAAAGATGTAGAGCGAGGCCAGTTCCCAGCCGCCGATCACCGAATCGACCAGCTTGTTGCTGTTTCCCAGGAGGAGGCGGCCACGCCCGACCGGCAGCATGTACACCCCTGATAGGGTGGCGCGGTGCGTGATGTCGCTGCCATCGACGGCGCGCGACAGAATGCGATAGTTGCCGTCCGTATAGCCGCCCGAATCCATGGTCTTGGAGAACGTCCAGGTGCCGTGGAAAGTCAGGTTCTGGCCCGTCTTGTGCGTGCCCGTCACCTGCAGCGAGTTGTACCACGAACGGCCTTCATTCAACTGGTACTCGGTAACGTCGCCGAATTCCGGAAAGCGACGGCTAAATTCGCTGGCAGGCAATGTTGTCGAGCTATAGAAACTGCTGCCCTCGAAGGCCGGTACGTCAAAGTACGGGTTGGCATTTTGCGCACCGCAGGCCGAGGAATTTGGATCTCCGCCGAAGAGCGGGGAACACGTCTCCATCGCCGCGATGCTCACGTGGTTGATGTTGTCGGAGCTGTCCTGCCGAGTGCTGCGGCTACCCGAGTAGGTCACGTTGACAAGGTCCTGCTTGAGGAACTGACGCTCGAATCCCAGTGAGAAGTCCTCGTACCGCGGCGTCTTGTAGTGCGGATTGATGAACCACGTACCTTGGCCCAGCCCCGTCTCCAACCCCAACTTCGAGCCGGCGGGTTGAATAATACCGGTCGGGAAGGGATTGTCGATGGTGGTTCCGCTCTGGTGGATGCCGCCGTCAAAGCTATCGACATAATTGGTGGTCGCGGAGAAGCCGAGATTGTTGTCACCCGGGATCGGGTTGCGATACATGATGCCGTAACCGCCGCGGACGACCGTCTTATTGTCGAGCGCATACGCAAAGCCGATGCGCGGCTGCACATTGGTCTTGATCATCGGAATGAACGTGCGCGGAGCGCCGTTGACACCGAGGAAGGTCGGGCCGCCCAGAAGCTTGGTCCCCGTCGGCAACAGAGCTTGATTGACCTGCGAATAGACCGGATTCTGGTCGGTGGTGTCGAAAGCATAGTTACCGCGGTTGTGACGCTCCGACTGCGTACCGTTCAGGTCCCAGCGGATGCCAAGATTCATCGTCAGCTTGCGAGTCACCTTCCAGTCGTCCTGCACAAACGGAGCAAAGTAGCGCTCCGACCAGTAGACAGGGGAACTGATGCTCACGCTGCCAGAGTCCGGCGTGCCCAGCAAGAAGGAAGCGATCGTGCTTCCGGTCTGCGTCTCTGGTCCGCCGCTGTAGTTCCAGCCATTTTCCGTCCAGCCGCTGCTGCTGCCGAAACTGACGCCGCCGCCCACCTGCTTGTTGATCTGCTGCAGAGCGCGCAAATCCACGCCGCCGTGAAAGGTATGCTTGCCCTTGATCCAGGTGAGGGCCGGATTCATAACCAGCGCGTAGGCCGGGCTGATGTTGCCTCCCGTGTTGCCCATGGAGGCGAAGCCGCTGAGTCCGATGCTCGGGAAGTAGTTATTGAGGCCGCTGTACTGATCCACCAGGCTCTGCGACCATCCCAGCGAAGTTTGATCGAAACCCTGCGCTCCACCCAGGTTGATCTGGATAAAGGTGGTGACCACCGCCTTGAAATCCAACACCAGGTTAGGCGTAAAGGTATGCACTTCCTCGGTAGCAAAGGTGGAGTTGCGCGATCCGTTGGGATAGGCTTGGGCTGGAGCACCCGACAGGCCATTTTGATTCCACGCGCCGCGACGCTCCCAGTAGCCGAAGCGCAGCGTGAAGCGGTCGCGTGCGGTCAGGTTGTAGTCCAACTTTGCAAGCGCATTGCGATAGATCGTGTTAATCGGTTCCGGGATGACGTAGTTGTCATAGAAGGGGTTCTGGCCGACGCGTGGCGCAACGTTCGGCGCCGGCAGGTAGGAGAGAATCTTCTGCGCCATTGGATTGATACGGTTCGTCGGAATCTTGTTGTCCGGGAAGGGCTGGCGCAAGTAGCGGCCCGTGGTGGGGTCCTGGATGACTGTCAGCGGATCGTAGATAAGCAGTGGCTGCTGCGACTGCGTCGCGGCGTTATAGTAGGTGGCGTTGCTGAAGTCGCCGCTCGCCCAACCGGCCATCGGCACGGACGTGGTTACGGTGTTCGGCTCGGTCTCGTCCCAATTCTCGAACTGCAGCAGGAAAAAGGCTTTATCGCGGCCATTGTAGAGTTTGGGAGCCACGACAGGGCCGTCGAGCTCAAAACCGAACTGATCCTGCTTGTGCTCGGACCGGGGAACGGAGACGCCATTGATTACGGTATTGTTGTTCACCCACGTATTGCCGTCCATCCAGGTCCGCCGGGCGAACTCGTAGACATCGCCGTGCAGTTTGTTGGTGCCGGACTTGAGGGTCATGTCGATGACGCCGCCCTGGCCACGACCAAACTGCGCGTCATAGGGGTTGGTCATGATTTTGAATTCCTGCACCGCGTCGACGGGCGGAATGTAAGCCACCTGCGCGTTGCCCTGCGGCGACTCGTTAGAAACGCCATCGAGCATCAGCACCGTGTTGCCTTCGCCGCCGCCGTTGATGTCCAGCGCGCCTTCGGTCTGGTCAAAGGGACGGGTCCACTGCTTGCCGCCATACCAGTTGACGCCTGCGCTGAGCTGGGCCAGGGTACTGGGATCGCGGCCGTTCAGCGGCAGTTCGGTGACGCGAGTGTTTTCCACCACCTCGCCGACGTCAGCTTTGCCTTCGTCCAGCAAGGCCTCGGCGGTCACGGTTATCGACTCGGACACCGAGCCGACCTTCAAGGCAAAGTTGATGGTGGCCGTCTGACCGACATTGAGCACAATGTCGGTCTTGCTCTGTTTCTCAAAGTTGTCGGACACGGCGGTGACCGTATAGAGGCCGGGCTTGAGGTATGGCACCGTGTAGTCGCCGGCGCTGGTGGTCAGGGTGGTCACGTCCGTATTGGTGCCCTGATTGTGGACAATGATCGTAGCTTTTGGCACGGCCGCATGCCTGGGATCAATGACATGGCCTGTGAATTCCTGCGCCGACAATCTGCCGGCAAACGACAAAATACAGAATACGAAGGCGAACAAGTATGTGCGTCTTTTCACTACTGCCTCCCCATAAATGTTGAAAAACGTTCATGATATGTACCCATTTCTGCGCACACTAAAGCTTCCGGCGCAGATGCTGCCGTATGGGCATTTGCAACGATCCATCGTAATGGAACCGGATTCATTGCTGTCCAAAAAGCTACGCCACTGCCAATGAAAATGTCAAGGCTGCGGCGTGCCGATTTTTGCATTTCGAAGCGCTTTCGTCTCCTTTGCCTGCCCCATTCAGGACGCAACCGCCTTCACGGGTCCGTTCCCCACATTCCAATAAGTCCTGCATCTTGCTCATATATAGTGCGTTTCACCAACACGGCAGGAGCGCGAGACCTCCGTTCGCGCGTTCCAGGATTCTCAATCAAGCAAGCCCTCCCCCACTGCCTTGCGACGATCATCCACCACACTATGGGAAGCCGGAGCGGTGAACAGGGCGCACCGCAACCGACATTGCCGAGCAGCGGAATCGCTTGCCGAAGGCGCCGCAATCCCCGCAAAAAAACCGCCGGATCGCGGAAATGCCCACATATCCGCGATTCGGCATTGACATTCGTGCTTCTCGCTGCCTACACTTCTGTGTCAGATGTATCGGGATACATATTCACCCAGCTCCCAATTTTCGGTGGCGCTTGGTAGCATCAATCGTCCTTCGTGTCCGGCAACGCTGTCCTGACTGGCCGTTGCCTCGCATGACTCCACCCAGAAGTCTTCTCGTTCTCCGGGGAAACGCTCAGGATACATTCCGATGGCAATGGAAAGTACGGCACTGAATACCATGCCAATCCAAAACGGCTCACATTGATCATGTATCACTTCATGAGGATTAAAATGACATTGACGGTTGCTTCTCTCGTTGAAATGAGAAATAAACTTTTGCCTAGGCCGAAACACCCCCGCCTCCGGTCGAGAAAAACGTGTTTCCATGTTCTGGGTCTCACTTTGGCTGGAGCATTGGCACTCTCTGTAATTGTCGGTTTCGGCACGGTTGTGGCCACGGCGCAGAACGGTGCCTCCGTTCGCAACGATGAGATACTGCTACGCAATGATTTGCTGACCATCCACTACCATCGCCAGACCGGCGTCATGGACATCGAGTGGAAGGACGGCCACAAGCTGGTTGGAGTCACCAGCGAAGCATTGCTGGCCGATGGACGTTCGTTGACCACCAGCACCTACGCGCACCATGATCTCGATGCTGCTCCCAACAAGGCTGCAACATTAGACGCTGTGGGCGCTGCCGCACGGGAATATACCATTCGTAGCACTGACCCCGGAAGGCCCACGCTCCTGCAGCACATCTGGATTTATGAGGGAAAGCCGTGGATCGCCATAGAAGCCGAACTTAGCCCCGAAGCGGGCGTTATCGGCACACGGCATTTCGACACCGTCGTGCTCAAGGATGCGGATGCGGTCCGCCTCAAGCAGGACGCGAAGTTGCGCATTCTGCATGTACCCTTCGACAATGACATGTGGTTTCGTTTCGACAGCAAAGCGGTGGCCGAGATCAAACCCAGCCAGACGTTTACGGGCGAAGAAGTCACCGCCATTTATGACAATGGAAAGCGGGATGGCGTAGTGCTGGGCTCCATCGCGCATAACACCTGGAAGACCGCCATCGAGGCTCAGGCGTCCGATGGCCACGTAAGCAGTCTGAAGATCTACGGCGGCATCTCATCCCCTACCGGGGTACGCACCGACACCCACGACACCATTCCCCACGGTCTGGTGCATGGTGTGCGTGTGACATCTCCTACAATCTTCATCGGCTCGTTCTCCGATTGGCGAGATGGACTGGAGACCTACGGTGCCATCAATGCAGCCATCCATCCGCCGCTGCCTTGGGCCGGAGATCCTCCCATGGGATGGAATAGTTGGGCTGCCTATGAAGACAAAATCAATGAACATCGCACCCTGGACGCGGCCGCATTCCTGCGCGACACACTCGTTCCGCTGGGATATGGCCGCTCCAAGGTGCTGTATGTCAATCTCGACGCCTTCTGGAGCAATCTGGACGCTGTACAGTTAGCCGACGAGGTGACCATCATTCACAACATGCATGGCACGGATGGCACGCGCTTTGCGCCCGGCATCTATTGGACCCCTTTCGCTTATTGGTCGGATGATTTCGATGCATTCGTGGAAGGCACGGGAATGAAGTACCGCTATCGCGACATTCTCTTGCGAGCGCCCGATGGCAGCGTGCTTCCCAAGGTGGATGGTGGATGGCCCATCGACCCCTCGCATCCCGGAACCAAAGCGCGCACAGCCTTCTACCTGCAGCACTTCGAAAAGCTCGGCTTTCAGTACCTTAAAATTGATTTTCTTACGCATGGAGCCCTGGAAGGAGTGCACTATGATCCCGCGATTCAAACCGGGACCGAGGCTTACAACCTGGGCATGAAGCAGATTGCAGACACGGTGGGCTCACATATGTTTTTGAGCCTGTCTATCGCTCCGCTTTTTCCTTCTGGATATGGCCACGCGCGACGTCTCTCTTGTGACACCAAGGGGCACATTGACGGCGCGGAACAATCCACCGAATACATGCTGAACTCGCTCACCTATGGATGGTGGACCAACCATAAACTGTATATAACCGACCCCGACCACGTGGTGCTGGGCGAGAAGGCCGACCAGGGCGCGCGCAGCATTACCGAAGGCAAGAGCCGTCTGCTTTCCGCAGTCATCAGTGGAGGCATGATTCTCGACAGCAGCGCCCTCGCCGACGACCCCCAGGGGCGCGAGTTTGCACGCGCTGTTTACAACAACCGCGCGCTCTTCAATCTAGCTCGTGAAGGCAAAAGCTTTCGCCCCATCGAAGGCGATACAGGAACGCGCGCAACCAGCGCATTCTTGCTTCCTTCCACACATGGAATTTATCTCGCGGTCTTCAACTATGACGGCAAGCAATCGCAAACAATCACCGTTCCGCTGGAGCGTATCGACGCCACTCTGGCGGCGGCCAAGGGAGTCTCGGTGTCCGACATCACGTCGACGCAAGCACTCCCTTCCGCGCACGGCGTTGTAACTTTGACACTCGGGCCCGCGGAGTCAAAACTGGTCGAACTGCGACCAGAACGATAGAGATTACAAGGTATCAAGCTGCAGTAGATTGCTACACGTGTCCCCTGGATGAAAAATTCAGCCGGCCTTCCTGCCCTTCCCAACAACGTGAAATGGCTGAAAGGTCGGCTTTTTTATCTGGATTGGATGGTGAATCGTCCGGGAACTTCCGCTGCGGAGCGACAGCCCCCCCGTTATGAAGCGCTACATTTACTTCCTGGCGCCTTTGCCTTTCACCGATATGGCCGGGCCGGTCGACTGCCTGCAAATCAGTTCCACGGGCACCCACAATTGCTTTCCGCTGATTGGCGACACTTTCAATTCTTCCAGAGCGGTATGGCAATTGCGTGCCAACTGAAGGCGGGAAACACTCATTGTCGAGAGCGCTGGATAGACCACTTCGTCGAGAGCAATGCCGTCAAAACCAATCACCGAAAGTTCCTCCGGAACAGAAACAGACATCTCCCGGGCGGCGCGCAACGCGCCCATGGCCGTCATATCGTTGATGGTAATCACCGCGGTCGGCCGCTCCGGCAAGGACAGCAGCGAGCGCATTTCCCGGTCGCCCGCATCAATACGATAATTTCCCGTACGAATATATTCATTTTTTACAACAAGGGCATGTTGCCGCATCGCATTACGAAAAGCGTCCAGGCGCAGGCTGGAGATGAAAATACCTTCCTGGCCTGCGATAAACGCGATGCGGTGATGCCCGAGTGCTTTCAGATAGAGAACTGCTTGGAGCATACCCTCTTCATGCTGGATGCTTACATCGCTAAAATAGGGGCCAGTACGTCGGCTATCGATGGCCACTGTGGGAATCTTGCGCAGACTGAGCTGCTGGTACGGGTCCAATTCATCGAAGGAAGGCGTCACCACCACGCCATCCACACGGCGCATCAGCATTTGGCGAACGGAGTTCTGCGCGCCACTGGCGCCCGCCTCAGCATTGGCTAGCAATATCACTTGGCCGCTCGCAGCAGCGAGGATCCCAAATTCCCGCAGAAACTCGGAGAAAAAAGGATTGGTCAGATCGGGAATAATTACCCCGAGCGCCTGACTCTGGCCATACTTCAATGTGCGAGCAGAGATGTTGGGTACAAAATCCAATGACTCCACGGCGCGCTGCACGAGTAGGCTGGTTTCCTTACTGACCAGCGAAGAGCCATCCAGCGCACGCGACACTGTCGCAAGCGAGACTCCTGCATGTCGCGCCACATCTCGCATCGTCGTCGGTTTCTTTTCCACAGAGCTGGCGCCTTTTTTGATCATTTCAACCACTTGCTTTCCTGTCCTAGGAGCATTTGCATCGACTCTCTTTCGCCTCATCGACTGTAGTTTCCGATCTTCGTTCCGAAAGAATTGTTCCTCCGCATGAAAATGCGACCCCATACCGTTCGCCCCTGGGAGAACTTGTCAGTTTCGAACACCGCCGTATCCTGGACAAACACAAAAAAATCATCCGCAACCATGCCCGAGGCCTCGATTGCCAAAGCCAGCCCTGTTCTTGCAAACGCGAACGATCCAAGGGACCCCAAGAGCCTCTACACGATCCATCCGACCAGAACAGTGAAACGAATCAACGCTTCGGCAAAGTGAGCAAAGCGATTCCAATGTCGGTGATGCAGTTCATAGCCAAAAAGCATTCCTCACTCTCTCGCAAACGAAGTAAGAACCGGGATATTCCCTAGCCTCAGGCCCCTCCAGATCGGATCTGTTTCGCTCTATGATAGTCCCCCATTCAGCCAGTGACCTCATTCTCCAAAGTACCCGATGCTGATTGTAGACAGGCGTGAGAGTTGTGAATCTAGCCGTCCTGAATCAGACCAAGAACAGCCCTATACTGCCAGCACTAACAACCGCTTCGAAACACGATTTGAAGCCCTTCGATCACCCCGATGAGAGGTTGACGGCGAGTAGCAATGTGGTGTCAAGTCCAGAATTCAGCGCAATATGGGACAAAACAGAGGGCACCGAGATTACTCCTTAAAATAAATGTATCCGGTTACACTATTTACTGCAACCGTTCGTTTCTTCGGGCTCTCAAGAAAACTAAGGTGGCCCCGGTTATTCGGACAGTTTTTCCAGTTTTTTAAGTGGAAGCCCTGTTCCCCAGCCGCCTAAAATGGCGAAACGAGGAAAGCTGAGGAGCAGACGTCCGCGTCGGAACCACACAGCGACCCTTCAAACTATAGGAGAATCAAGATTTCATTTCAGGGACAGGTCAAGCTGAAAAGCCCTCAAAAGGACCATCGTCAACCAATTGCAGCGCGATTTTTGACGAGACATAGCTCGCTGGTGGGTGGGGCGCAGGCTGGATTTTGTGTTTTGCGGATTGCTTGATCTCAGGCGCGGGCCTGTGGAGGGATTGGACCTGAAATCGGTTCATCCTTGGCCGGGGAGACTCGGCCAGCCGCGTTTCAATCGCATAAGCGAACATCTGCTTAATCACGTTGCGCAGTTGCATGGCCGCTTGAACCTGCCCATTGTCCCGTTTGCGGTAGACAAGGGCTTGAACGTCCAAGGCGTTCACATCCTTGAGGGACTTTTCCCCAAGGGTGGGAAAAATCTCGTTGTCAAGGTAACGCCGAATGGCTTTCGGGTCTTTCCACCGCCGAATCACTTGCTCTTTGTAGTACCGCTCCCCAAACTCTCTGATAGTGGGATTGGTACTGCGGCCCGCGCGCCTTTGCTTCGCTTCCACAGCGGGAGACTTTCCGCCAACCACTTGCGCCGCCAGTTCGTCCCGTCTCTCCCGCGCCTTCCACAAGGTCAGATCAGGATAACCCCCAAGAGTCGCCTTTTCCCGTTTGCCCTCGAAGGAATACCGATACAGCCAGGACATTTTGCCGCTCGGCAGTATGTCCAGCGAAAGCCCCCGGCCATCGCTTACCATGTACCGCCCTGCCCTTGGCTTCAAAGCCTTGATTCCCGCGTCCGTGAGTGCCATTTTGCCCCTTTTCTGTGTCTCCAGAAACATTCTGGAGACACACTGGAGACACATTCTATTCAGGCTCTCTGTGTCTCCTGTTGGACATTGCAGAACACTAAATATCACTTATACAAGGGAATAATGTTTATTTTTACATTCTATTGGACCCCATTGTAATGCAGGTTATTTTCCGATGCAGAAAGTGGAAAAAATCAGATTGAGAATATCGTCGGGGGTGGTCTGCCCGGTCAGTGAGTCCAGCGCCCACAGCGCCCGGTAGAGGTCCAGAAGAATCATCTCGTGTGGAATGCCGGCAGCATTTGCCTTGGCGGCGTCAGCCAGGGCCGCCAGAGCTGCAGCGATGGCCTGCTTATGGCGCAGGCTGGTCAACATGCCAGGTTCAGAGGCGGCTCCGCCTGTGGCCAGGGCCAGGATGCGCTCACGCAAAGCGGGAAGCCCCTCGCCGGTCAGCGCGGAAGTGGCCACCGCTGGTATCGATTCCCACCCTTTCCGCACAGAACGCGGAAAGGATGGGGCACCCAGCATATCAGCGTAATCCGGCTGCGGCTGGCCAGCTTCGATCAGGTCGCTCTTGTTCACGGCCACCACGGCAGGACGATCCTCAACGGCAGCCAGCAACCGCCGTTCCTCGTCGTTCAGCGGTTCGGTTGCATCGAGCACCACCACCACCAGCGCCGCATCGGCCAGCGCCTCGCGGCTGCGAGCAATGCCCATCTGCTCCACTTCCCCCGGAGCCTCACGCAGGCCAGCCGTGTCCACCAGTTCCAGAGGAATGCCGTCCAGAGAAATCCGCTCGGTCACCGTGTCGCGCGTGGTGCCGGGAGTTGCATTCACAAGGACGCGGTCGCGCTCGACCAAACAGTTGAACAGCGAGCTTTTTCCTGCGTTGGGCCGTCCCACAATGGCTAGCGTCAACCCGTCGTGAAGGATGCGCCCGCGGGCAAAGGACGCTTCGAGTACGGCCAATGGCGGCGTCAATTCATGAATGCGGCGGGCAATCTCGGCCTGCGGGGTCACCTCCACATCGTCCTCGGCAAAATCGATTCCGGCTTCGAGCAGGGCAACCAGTTCCACCAGTCCCTGCTTCACAGGCCCGACGCGCCGGCTCAGCGCGCCGCCCATCTGGCTGGCGGCCTGACGCGCTTGGGTGAGCGTCTGTGCATCGATCAGGTCGCGCACCGCCTCGGCCTGGGTCAGGTCCATCCGCCCGGCCAGAAAAGCGCGCTCCGTAAACTCGCCCGGCTCCGCCAGCCGCGCGCCCAAGCTCAAGGCGCGATCCAACAGCAGTTCCAACACCACCGGCGACCCGTGCGCGGCAATCTCCACCAGATCCTCGGCGGTATAAGAGTGCGGCGCGGCGTAAAAAGTAACCACAGCCTCGTCAATGCGCTGTGCCGCGGCATCCGGGTGCGGCGCATCGAGCACATCCGCCAATCGCGCCCGCGCGTGTTCCAAGGGATGATGCAGACGCACCAGTTGCACGGCAATCGATGCGGCCTCCGGGCCGCTCAACCGCACAATACCAATACCGCCGCGGCCCGGCGGTGTGGAGATGGCGGTAATTGTGTCGTTTCCTGTCTCTGGATCAGCCATACGCTGAATTTAGTGTAGAGGCACAGGCGGCTTAAACTCCCTGGCATAAAAAAACGACGGGAAAAAGCCTATGTGGCTCTTCCCCGTCGTACCCTGCGGTCCAGGGTGCTGCAAAAGCTACTTCTTGGTGGGCGCGATCACGTCCTTGGCGGCCTTGGCCACGCGGAACTTGACCACGGTCTTGGCCTTGATCTTGATCGCCGCGCCGGTCTGAGGGTTGCGGCCGATGCGGGCTTTGCGCTCGGCTTTTACCAAGCGGCCAATGCCGGGGATCACGAAGACGCCGTTCTTCTTGGTTTCCTTCACGGCGGTTTCCGCCTGCAGGTCCAGGAAAGCCGCGACTTGCTTGTTCGTCATTTCGAGTTTCTCGGCCAGAAGCCGAATCAGGGCGGTCTTGGTCAGTCCAGTTGCCATTGTGATGCTCTCCTTTTGGGCGTGCCCTTGGGCGCGCCGGTGTTGCCTGGTCTTTCTTCGCGAGGCGCGTACCGCATGGAGGGAGTGCGACCGAGGCAACGCCTTGCACGAAACCCTGTATCCATGCGGGTTCGAGAACCCCGTCGTTCGTTACAATGCGGCTTTTACTGGGGTAAAGTCAATGGAAAAACCGCGATTTCCACAATTTTCTTAGGGTTTTGTGCCATTTTCTTCGATATTTGCCTATTTTTACCGGTTTTCTTCGGTTTTTACGGACCATTCCGGCCATCATGCCAACCCGAAAGGCAGCTCCGCGCAGTGTTTAACGCAGGCCAAAAAACACCTTTTTCTGTGCCGCCAATGCCGTCACAAGCGGTGTGTTCAGCGCATCCACCATCGGCACGGCCAGCTTGAAGTGGCGAATCAGCACCTTGGCAAAACCGGCATCCAGGGCTGCCACAGCCGGCAGAGTGGTGCTCAGCCCCCACTGGCGGCAGCGGATCAGGTCCATTGCCGGATGCTCGCCGGGAAAGCCCTTCGGCGGCCGCGTTAGCGCATTGCCCTCGAACTCCGAAAAAGATTTGCGGATGGCGGCCGTCTGCAAGACCTTGCGGAACTCCGCGTGGTGGTCCAGCAACCAGTGGCGAATGGCGCCCAACTGCTCCTTATCCGGCATCCAGACCCCTGCTGCGACCACCACTTCCTTGGGGTCCACGTGGAAGTAGAAGCCAGCGCCAGAGGTCTTCTTGAATCCATTCGGCATCCACCAGGCGGCGACATGGGTTTTGTAAGGCTTCTTGTCGGCGCTAAAGCGCGTATCGCGATAGATCCTGAAAAGGCATTTTTCCGCAGGCCGCACATAGGCTGGAGCGAAACGCTCCATCGCCTCGTTGACTTTGCGGATGATGGCCAGCATCGGCTCCTTCAGTTCCGCGTCGAAGATGGCCTTGCGCGGCTTGAACCATTCGCGGTCGTTGTGGCGCGTCAGGTTGCGCAGAAAGGCCAGCCCTTCGGGGCGGAGATGAGCCGCGAACACGGTGGATGGGTGCGTGCTGAGTTTGGAAACCATGACAAGAGGAGTGTAACGCGCAAGAGCCTTGCAGAACTTAAAATCAGTCGGCATTCATTGGAATCGGAGCATAGCGCCGGCGCGAAACGCTTTTGACTATTGCCTGCTGAACGGAGCCCTCCTTGAATGGTTCGGTCGGGCATAGGAGAAAATCGCCGAAAAGATACACGGTTGAGGCGGGAGTTGCCCACTTGGATTTGTCCGAATCTTTGACGCCGGCTTCAAGCCACTTCATCACTTTGTCACACGAAGATTTATCGGGTTCGTATTCGTGGTGCGTTCCGATATGCCAGATCCGAAGCTGTCCATTGCCGCCGTAGAAGTTCGCACGGCCGTGGATGATCCTGCAAGACTCGGCTGCGCAGATTTGAAGAGTGGCAATAAGCGCCAGGCAGATCAGTACAGGTGTTCGCACTGTAATTTCTCCCTAATTGGCTTGAAGTAAAGCGAGTCGCCTATAACTCAATCTACATCGCAAGACTGAATGCCGCCGCTCTTGATTCTGAGGCCTGAGATTACAGAAACCATGCATCGCACGCCGGAAACCGCGGCCCCCCCCCGCAGGTGGTTACCGGATCACCTTCAGCGCCCCTCTGAAGAGTCCGTCGAAGATGGCCTTGCGCGGCTTCAACCACTCGCGGTCGTTGTAGCGCGCCAGGTTGCGCAGAAAGGCCAGCCCTTCGGGGCGGAGATAAGCGGCGGGTGCAGCCGATGCAGGCGTGCTGAGTTTGGAAACCATGACGAGAGGAGTGTAGCGCAGAGGCCGCCAAAATATTTCTGAACTAGCCAGGCAGAGAACAGAAAGTGCCCAAATGCCGATAGTGCTGTTGCCTTCTCCAAGAACAGGTGGCGGCATGGGACCTTTGCAGAGCAGATTCCAGCAGAATCAGTCACTGCTGGCTGCAAGTCAGCGTGGTATCCATCACGACAAACGATTTTCGAGTTGTTTGCTCAGCGTCTGCAACTGAGAAACAACTCCATGGGTAGCAAGAGATGAGCATGGACAAAAGGCGTAATCCTCGTTTCGACTGCAGAGGATCTGCCAAGGTGAAGATATCCGCCGATGAGCCGCCATGCCATGCCACGATTGTCGATTTAAGTGTCGAAGGATGTCTGCTGGTGTTTCAGAAGCGGCAAAGCCTCTCGAACAACCTGAAAGTGGAGTTGATCTTCGAAGTGAACCACCTTCCTTTCCGGGTGCGGGGGCAGGTGAGGGGCATTCGATCCAGCAAAATGGTCGGTCTTCAGTTCATTCAACTGAATGGAAGAGTGCGAAGAGAGCTCGAAGCCCTGATCGAGGAGCTGAAAGAAGACATTATCAAGCGCCTGGCAGAGCTCAAAGCTCGCGGCCAGAACGGTTCTCTATAAGCTGTACCCCGGAACCAGCGTCATCATGGCTTTTTCTTCAAAGAAACCACTGTGGCTCCGGTTCCGCGCAGCTCTCGATTCTGACTTGGGATAGCGGAAGCCTTCCATCGCACGCCGAAGGTCGCTGGCCCCACCGCAGGTGGTTACCGGATCACCTTCAGCGCACTGCGGAAGAGCCCGTCGAAGTCGGTAGCAAGCTCGCTCTCTTTGGCGATGGCCTGCTCGATGGCCTTCTCGGCGGAGGGTCGCTGGTAGCCCAGGTTGACCAGCGCTGAAAGCACATCATCGGCGACCCCGCCCCGCACGACCGTTTGCGCCGGCGCCACAGCGAAGTCTTCCAGCTTGTCCTTGAGCTCGACCACCAGCCGCTCGGCCAGTCGCTTGCCCACGCCGGGAATGCGTGTCAGTTGCGCGTGGTCCTGGCCGCGAATGGCCTGGACCGTTCGTTCGACGGAGAGGCCGCTCAGCATCTTGATCGCCAGCTTTGGCCCAACGCCGCCCACGGTAATCAGCCGCTCGAAGAGGCGCTTCTCTTCGCGTTCGAGAAAGCCGAACAGCGCAATTTGGTCCGCGCTGACCTGGGTGTAAATGTGCAGCGAGGCCTCCTGGCCCACCTCGGGCAGCGCCGTAAAGGTCGGCACAGAGATGGTCACGTCGTATCCGACCCCAGCAGCCTCGACAATGGCCTGGCTGGGCTGCTTGTAGATGAGCTTTCCGCGCAAATGAGCGATCATGGTGCCTTATTGTAGAATCCCCGGTGCCTTGAAAGCACCATTCTCACTCAAATGCGTCCAAAGAACAGCAGAGAATGGCTCCGGCACGCCCCAGCCGGATACAATAGGGTTTTATGCTGCGCTACGAGGCGGCACACGATTTTCTGTTTTGGAGCAGGTGCGCGTGAGAGGCATTTTCTGCCGCAGTTTGCGGCTTGAGTTGATTGCAGGGCTCGGTATCGCGCTGGCGATGCCCGCGTTGGCCGCGTCAAGCGCCGCCACAACAACTACGCTGACGGCTGGCACCTTGAACGGATGCACGCAACCGCTTGCATTGACTGTGCTTGCAGGTAGCTCGCCGGCCACCGGCACCGTGACCATCGACGACGTATTCAATGGCGAAACGGTCCAACTTGGCTCTACGACTCTGAGCTCCAAGGGTGTGGCCAGCCCATCGGTTTCCCTCCTGACAGGCGATCATGTTTTGACCGCGAACTTTGTCGGCAGCTCAGCCTACGGGAGTTCGTCTTCCGCTGCTTTGGCTGTGAGCGTCACGGCGGAGTGCGATTTCATGCCCGCCATCTCAAATATCACGCCGGCCACAACTCCCGCGAACACACTCACGGCTGGCGAGTCGGGAACCGCGAAGGTTTCCATCCTCACGCTGTCGTCGTACACCGCCGCGTTAACGGAGCCGGTGTTTATCACGATTTCCTGCTCGAATGTGCCGGATACGGTCACCTGCACCCCTACGCCGGAGAATGTTTCGATTCAACCCGGCCAGGATACGGCTGTGATCAGTTCGATGCTGATTCAGACATCTGCGGCCTCCACATCATCCTCGCTCTCGCCGGCAAACCGGCGCTCCACTCCCATCGCCTGGGCTTTTCTGCTGCCCGGAGCTTTGGGTTTGGGTGGTCTTGCCTGGGGCGCGCGTCGGCGGCGTTGGCTCAGCCAGCTTTCGCTCATGGCTCTGCTCGGCCTTGTTACCCTGATGGGCACAACCGCTTGTAACCCTCTCTATGGCTACAAGAATCACGCCCCTGCCACCAGCACGGCGACCCCGGCTGGAGCATACAACCTGACGATTACGGCGCAATCCAGTACCGGCGTCACCGCGACTACGCTCTCCACAGCCTTTGCGCTGACGGTGCAGTAGTCCCCTGGTTTTGAAAGTACCGCTCGCCCTGCTTTCCTGGTGAGCAACAGACAAAAAAGAACCTGCGGCCTCAATCCAGCCGCAGGTTCTTTTTTGTTTGTTTACCGGTTTTTGAGTGAAAAGATGGGGAACCCTATGGAAATGACCTGAGCCGATACGCTTCGACTCTCTCAGAGGCAGAAAAATCAGTGACGGAAGAATGTCCATTCCGTGCCAATCAGGCACAACAAAACCCCGTCCAGCCCGGACGGGGTTTGTGTCAATCCTGGATTTCTCCCTGGATCACTGTTTTGACTCGAACTATAGCAAAACCAGAGTAGGTGTAGCCTTATAAGCTTGACGAAGGTCGCCGCTCCCTGCTGGTCGCGTCGACTTCCACCCCTGCTACAAAGACCCGCCGCTGGGGACCCCGGATTTGAGATCTTCGGTTCCGGGAACCAGCAACTCGGGTCTAGCTCTGGGCTTTACGCCTTGGCGATCTTGCCGCTCTTGATGCAACTGGCGCAGACCCTGATCCGCTTGGCGTGACCGTTGATCAGTGCCTTTACGGCCTGGAGATTGACACTCCAACGCCGCCGGGTGATGTTGTGGGCGTGAGAGACATTGTTACCGTAGCGCGGACCTTTTCCGCAGACGTCGCATACCTGTGACATGATTTTGCTCCAAACTTTTTGTGTTTCGCGCCGCCGGGACAAGCCTCCCTCGTGTTTCTGCCTGAATACGGCAATCGGGGTCTGTCCAACGGGGCGGCCAACGGGGAGCATGAAGACACACGACCCCGACGGCTTACCGAGTCTTCATTATACCCGGAAGAGGCCACTTGGCCAAACCTCATCCCGGATACACCAGCTTTGGAGCAACGGCACGGGACTCAAGTCCCCTGCCGGTTTCCACCCTTTCGCCAGAAAAAGGCGACAAAATGAGGCGCGGAAGATGGTGCATCAACAAGCGGTCAGAGACCTGATGCGACGTGGATTCCGCCGGCTACGCGCCGGGCTCGCCTGGTGTTCCGGTAAAGATCCGTGTAGGCATCGACCATGGCTTGCAGAGTAAAGTGCGAGCGGAAGGCCTCCATCGCGTTCGCCGAAAATTGCGCGCGTTTCGCATCGCTGGCTGCCAGCCGCAGAATTGCCGTGGCCATCCCGGCAGGGTCCCCCGCCGGAACGGCAAATCCAGCCTTCGCCAGCCGTACAACTTCTGCCATTCCACCCACGTCGGTCACGATGGCAGGCAGTCCCAGCGAGAAGGCTTGCAGCAGCGACACGGGCAAGCCCTCCGACTTCGACGACATAATGAAAGCGTCGGCCGCGGAGAAGAACGGAGCCACGTCGAGTTGCTGCCCCCAGAAAGTCACTTGCGAAGCGATGCCCAACTCATTTGCCAAGCTCTCCAGCGTATGGCGTTCAGTACCATCCCCAACAATCCAAAGCCGCAACTCCGGCATCGACGAAAGCGCAATGCGAAAGGCGTTCAGCAGCAGCGGGTGATTCTTGACGGGCGCAAGACGGCCGACGTAGACCAGCGTAAATCCGCCCTTCGGCGGCCGCTGTTCTTGCTCGACTCGATTGAGCGGGACCGCGCCATTGTAGATGCGCACAATTTTCCGCGCGGGAATGGAATGAAGCTCTCGCACATTGTTGGTGGTAGCGTCACAAATGCCAACAATCCAGTCACAACAGGTCGCAGCAACGGCGTACTTCAACTCCGTGACCAGTTTGTGTGGTGAGGCCACCAGACTATGCCGGGTTGACACAATGCTTGGCACGCCCGCCATCCGTGCAGCTATGGCCGCATACACGGTTGGCGTCGGGTTGTGAAGATGGACCACGTCGGGACGCGACTTCTTGAAAATGCGGTAAAAATTCCGGGTGGCGTCTGACAAGTGCAGCGCCACATTTGCCTGCACGGCGAAGCCTTCTGTTTGCATCCGCTCACCGAGTGGACCCAGAGCCCCCACCGCATAGACGCACGGTTGGTGCCCTTGCTCCCGCTGCAGACAGCAAATCTGCGACACAAGCGTTTCGGCGCCACCTACCTCCATGCTGTCTACGACGTGCGCAATCTTCATGCTGGTTACCTCAGCCTCTAGCAGTGAGGTGCGAATCTGTCTTTTGTTTCTAACCCTGCTCGCGGCAAGCTGACCAACCGCCTACATCAGTGCATTAAATTCACAGTCCGAAGCATAATGTACATGAGCAGCACCAGCGAAACTGCCAATATCCCGGAGTCCCGCAGCGCGCGCGGCATACGAAGGCGAGGGGCAATCATTCCTCGCTGCAGAGCCATCTGGAAAACCACCTCCACCATGCCTCCCAACAGGAATAATGTCAGGACAAAGGCGCGAGAAAGAAACCATCCTGTAACCAAAAAGCCTGTCAACGATAAGACCAGCAAACGTCCGAGATTATTGATTTCCGCCTTGTCGACGGCCTCAATCTTCCTTGCCGCCTGCGGATAGAGCTCTTCCTCGGGCTCGACAGGCTCTCCTTCACTTACCTTTGCCGGCGAAGCAACCGCCAGAACGTCCCTTGCCGTGGGGAGCAGAAACAGGCTCCAGAAGTACAACCCGAACAAACCAAGTTCCGCCGCGCAAACAGCGACCGAGTTGTGCGCGGTATGACCGAGATAATCCGGCAAAGAACCGAAGCCTACTCCGAACAGCGGATGAGACTTCAGTAATTCCATGCTTTCGCCCCAAAGCTCGGTGCGGCCTGAGCCTGCATCGACGGAAATGTCACGCCCTCCCGTGAAGTTCAGGGCCATTGCCGCTACGAACAGTCCTCCGGCTAACAGCGCGGACGGAAGCGTCCCAATCCGACGCCTTCCCGCCACGATCCCCACCGCCAACAATGCCAGCAAGGCGCCGCGCGAGTGTGTCAGGAATACCCCATACAACAGCACACACACCGGCAGCAAAACAAGGACAGAGTTTCGGAAGATCTTCTTCGGACGCCAAAAGATGAACATCAGTGGAATTACGCAGACGACAACCTGACCAAAGTCATTCGGGTCGTTGATTTCTCCCAGTCCCCTTATCCGGTAAATCACCGCTCCCGCACTGTCGCCCATGGCTAAAACGTAAGGGTGCTGCGCGTCCCATTGACTCGAACCGGCAGTCCCGGCGTCCCCTGAAACACCCCGGGACAAATCGATGGCCCCGTGCGCAATCACGAACAGGCAGACAAACAACATCATCAGGATGACAACCTGCATCTTCTTCTTCGAGTTGCAGTGCAGGCACACAAGGAAGAAAGCGAAAATATTGGGAATGAAATCGAAAAAAGCCTGGACGGCTCCCCCAGGCCAACGGACCGCAATCAACACGGATAAAAAGACCGCAAACGCCATCCCGATCAGAGCCACAGATTGCGGCGTCTTCAAAATAGAGGTTTTCGCCACCGTCGGCAGAGAGACGACAAGAAGCACCACCGCAAGAATCATCTCAATATGAACAGCCGTGAGCGGCCCGAATATCGTTGCGGGCGTGAGGTAATATGTAACGAAATAGAGGACGCTAAGAGCAAAGATCATTGTGCATGGTCTGAGTGAAGGTTCGGCCATTAGAATAACCTAAATGGCTAAGCCTGATCCATCGACAGTCACGGTCCAAAAGCAGCGAGGCCTGCAGGCTGCTGAAGAGTCCTTGGCGCCCAAGCTGGCCAGCCGCATCGCCTCGCTCGACGGTCTCCGCGCAGTCTCGATCCTTCTCGTGATTGTCGGCCACTCAGCCGATTCACTGAACGCCCCGAAGTTTCTTGTCCATTTTTCCCATTTAGGCAACCTCGGCGTGCGCTGCTTTTTCATCATCTCCGGCTTCCTGATTACGACTCTGCTACTTAAAGAATGGGGGAAAACCGGCCGCATTTCAATGAAAGGATTCTATACGCGCCGCGCGTTGAGAATCTTTCCTCCCTCGCTGACCTACATTGGAATCATTGCGGCTTGTTATGCCCTGGGATGGCTTACGCTGAAACCAGGAGACTTGGCCCACGCGCTTACTTATACGATGAACTATCGGTATAACCCGGCGCATTGGCTTCGTCACCTCTGGTCGCTCTCGGTCGAGGAACAATTCTATTTATTGTGGCCAGGCCTGCTCTGGTTCGCTGGCAGACGGCGCGGAATGAAGGTTGCCTGGGGTGTTGTACTCGCAGATCCCGTTATTCGCGCAATCATGTGGTTTCTCTTCCATGCCAGCGACAGCGCCATGACCAAGCATTTTGAGGCCATCGCCGACACACTGGCAGTTGGCTGCCTGCTCAGCATGAACTTCAACCGGATGGGCGCAACTACCTGGTATCAGCGCTTCCAGTCGTCCAATCTCTTCTGGATTGTCGCACTGGGCCTTGCTCTAGGCGGCAATGCTCTTTTCGTGGTTAGCCCAGCCAGCTTTTACATCCTTGGGCAATCGATCACTAACCTTGGTATCGTCCTCTGCATCGACTGGTGCATCCGCAACTTCGATAAAGGTGTCGGACGGTTGCTGAACTGGCGTCCTATCATCCACATCGGCGTGCTGAGTTATTCGTTATATTTGTGGCAAAACGCATTTCTGAATCCAGACTGGGCTGCATGGCCTGCTGCATTCCCTGTGAATATCCTGCTCGCTTTCGTCATGGCCAGTGCATCCTATCACCTTGTCGAACAGCCTGTCCTCAAGCTGCGCCGCCACATACAGGTATGGAAGTCAGGATGAAAGCCGTTCTACACTGGTTTTCTCTACCTCTGGAGCGGGGCCAGAGCGTCTGTAGCCCTTTAACTTCCACGAAGGCCGCCGCCTTTTTGCCGCGTCGACTTGAAGCTTCTGTTTCGGAAACCATCGGCTCTGGTTCCGCGAAAGGATGTAGCGTGGACAGAAGAAGAAAGATAAACAAGCCTTAGTGAGAAAGGCTTACGCAGGTACCTTCTGGGCTCCCTGACGGTAATGGGAACTGTTCGCCAAGAACCTTTTTTCGACCAGATTCCACATGAGTAAACCAGCACAGGCGATAAGAAAGACACTTGCAAGAACGAAAACGGACGGACTAACTCCTACGAGCCCAAGTGCTGCCAGGGTCTGCAAGATGGGAAAATGAACTATATACACGCCATACGAGAAATCGCCGAATTTCGTAAAGTCTCCTAAATAACGCCAGAAACCAAAGACAAAAACGACCCCCGATATCCACAAGACATCGAGAACGCCTCCGGTGAACCAATGGTCAATAAGAAACAAACAGGCCGTGATGCAAGAAATGCTTCGAAAGTGGAGTCGCAGCGTATCAAAATACAAGAATAGCAATATGCCAGCGCTGAAATACACAAGTTGTCCCGGGAGTTGCACCTCGAGTTGAGAATAAATACTCCGCGAATTGTCTAATGAATAGAGACCGGGTGAATGGTATAGGACAGCCAGCAGTGCAAAGCCGTACTTCCAAATGCAGGAAAGACAGAAAATCGTGCCCATAACCTTCTTGGTCCCAAAGCTTACGCACAGATGGTGCATGATAGGAACAAGTAAATAGAAGGCTACTTCAATCTTCAGTGTCCACAACGCGGCATTCACAACCGGAAGGCTATTCGACGTAAATACACCGGGCAGGGAGGGCGCGAGAAAGTTGAGGAAAAGGAGATTCGCTCCCAGGTACTTCCAGAATCCAACTCCAAAGTATTGCAATGGAGGCAGTATGCTTAGTGGGCACAATGCAATCGCAGCAAGCATGACGATTGTAAAGTAAGCGGGGTAGATTCTCCGGGCGCGCTTCTTCAAATATGAACTGACGGAAGACGAACGAGTGTAACTGCGATAGATAAGCAGCCCGCTGATCACGAAGAACGACCTGACGGCAAAATGCGGAGAAAGATAGCTTCCCAACAAAGAAAAAGCCGGGGTGTTCGCCACAGCACAGAGATGGAACAGCGCGACTATAGACGCCAGAATCAAGCGCAAACAATCCAGATTGTTCCTGTTGAAGTCAGCGCTGCCTTTCACTTTATTGTCTCCCTGCATTCCGAGAAGATCGTACAGTTCCCCGCGAATGGCAAAACTTCACCCCACCTCATGCCGTAGCCAAATTTTAATTGAAGGGGTCAAAACGTGCCAGCGTGTTCTCTTTGGATTGTATGACAGATGTGTAAAATATGGCGAGTTGCTGGTCAGGAGCCCTTCGTAGAAGACTTTGACAGGCGGGAGAAGCTTACTGGATACTTTAAGCTAATTGCTTCGATCGTAGTGAATCTGCCGCAAAATGGTGGCCAGCTTGTGCGGAATCGGATGAGCGGAATGGAAATCCTGTTTAAAGAGAGGATCTCAGGATGAAGGTACTGCATGTAGTTGGAGCACGACCTAATTTTATGAAAATGGCCCCAGTTTATCGTGCGCTGGCTAGGAATGGGCATGAGCAGATACTGGTGCATACCGGCCAGCACTATGACGCGCTGATGTCGGATGTGTTCTTCAAGGCTCTGGAGATTCCGGACCCCGACGAGAGCCTGAACGTGGGGTCTGGCTCGCACGCGCAGCAGACTGCGGCAATCATGAGCCGGTTCGAGCCGGTTGTATTGGCGCACCGGCCGGACATTGTACTGGTCTATGGCGACGTGAATTCCACCGTTGCAGCCGCGCTGGTGTGCGCCAAGATCGGCATTCGCGTTGGGCATGTCGAGTCGGGTCTGCGCTCCTTCGACCGCTCCATGCCGGAAGAGATCAACCGCCTGGTTACTGATCAGCTCGCTGACGTACTTTTTACTCCGTCGGTGGATGGCAATGAAAACCTTGCGCGTGAGGGCATCCGAAAGGAGAAGGTGTTCCTTGTCGGCAATGTCATGATCGACACTCTGATCCATTTCCTGCCCAGGGCCGATGAGGTGTTTCCAGGTCTCAAGGCGGAGTTATCGCTTGATTCTTATGGTTTGGTAACGCTTCATCGTCCATCGAATGTTGATGACGAGTCAGTCTTTCTGCCGATGATGAAGGAGCTTGACAGCCTGAGCGAGAAACTTCCCCTGATTTTTCCTGTCCATCCCCGGACGGCTCAGAAGTGGTCGGCCCGGCTAAAGCAGTGCGGTCCAAATCTTCAAGTAATCGCGCCGCTGGGATACTTTGAGTTTCTTGCGCTGCAGAAGAATGCCTCGGTTGTGATAACAGATTCGGGCGGCATACAAGAAGAAACGACTTATCTCGGAACGCCATGCCTGACTTTGCGCGAAAACACGGAACGTCCAATTACGGTAACACTTGGCACAAATGTCCTAATTGGACACGACTGGGCTCTGCTGCGGAAGGAGTTTCAGAAAGCGCTGAATGGGGGACACAAGCAGGCCGCACGGCCGCCACTTTGGGATGGCAAGGCTGCGGAACGGATCGCCGAGATTCTTACCCAATAGGCTTCTACTTCAGTGCGGCTTGTGTGAGTTACGAAACACACAGAGGGCAAATCGACTTTATGAAGCTTCCTCGTCACGCAGAAATCTGGCTTATGCCGTATCTGAGGAACCGTTTGCGCAGAGCTTTGCGGCCCGCACGGCCGAAGCGCGCCTGGGTAGTTATCACCGATCACTTCGAACCGCTGGGAATGGGCGCATCCCAGGAATCCGCGCTCGGCCGCGTCGCGCATTGGCGCGACAAGTGGCCACAAATTGCCGAAGACGCTCCCCGAGACGCCGCCGGTCAGCGGCCACAATACAGCTTCTTCTATCCGCAGGAAGAGTATCAGCGAGACCTACTCAATGGCATTGCGGAGATAGTACGTCTGGGCATAGGCGACGTGGAAGTGCATCTGCATCACGACAACGAGCAGCGCGATTCCTTTATTCGGAAAGTTACCGAATTCTGTACCCGTCTGAGGGACAACCACGGCCTGCTTCACCAGCAGGACGGCCGTACAGTTTTTGGTTTTATCCATGGAAACTGGGCACTCGACAACTCGCGCCCTGATGGCAAATGGTGCGGCCTCAACGGTGAGATCGCCCTGCTGCGCGATCTCGGCTGCTACGCCGACTTCACCATGCCCTCTCTTCCGTCAGCAACTCAGGGGCGCATCGTCAATCAAATCTATTGGTGCACGAACAACTCCGGCAATCGCCCTAAGTCCTATGATCGAGGGATTGAAGCCACCGTGGGCGGGGGCAGACGTGGCGACTTGCTCATGATGACCGGGCCGCTGGGGGTGCGCTTTGGCGAACGATTGCTGCCGCGCCTGGAAGCCGGGGAGCTTGCCGGCTATGACCTGCCAACGGCCTCACGTGTATGTCAATGGTTTGATCTGGCGCCCATGATCGGCGACGATCTTTTTCTGAAGCTCTACACTCATGGAGCGCAGGATAGAAACTCTGAGCCGCTGCTCAACGGCGGACTTAGCAACCTTTTCCACTGGCTCGCGGAAGAAGCAGACCGAAGAGGCATCGAGATCCACTGGGCCACGGCCTGGCAAATGTACCAGGCTGCCGATGCGCTGATACATCGCCGCGAGTCGATTTCCGATCCGGCAGTTTCTCAAGGAGGAGTTAGCCGATGAAACCCTTGAATGTCCTGCTGGTCACTTATTCATTCCCTCCCGTCGGAGGCACCGGGGTCATGCGCGCAGCCAGTCTGGCGCGTTACTTCCCTGGCGAAGGAATCCGGCTTGACGTGCTGACCGCGCGTAATGCATCTGCCGTGGGCTTCGACCCCACGCTCCTCGAGGAGATTCCCGCCGAAGTTACCGTTCACCGCACCCTGACTCTTGATCTTCCCTTTGGCATCAAGAAGCGGATCAAAAAACTTATTGCAGGAAGGAAGCCTTCAAAAGATTTATCTTCGGGTTCACCTTCTGCCGGCAAGCCAAACTTTCTGAAAAGAGTTATACAGAATATTCTGCTGCCTGACCCACAAGTAACCTGGCTTCCAGTGCTTGCTCGCGCCGCGCGCCGCATCGTCAAAAAGCGGAACATAGACCTTGTTCTTATCACGGTGCCGCCGTTTTCCAGCGTTCTGCTGGTTGAGAAACTTCGCAAAGAGTTTCCGAAGCTGGCTATCGTGGTGGACTTTCGCGATGAATGGCTGTCAACCACCTTCGACCTCGTCAGCTTCCTCTTTAGCAGTGGTGAGCGCGCCCACAGCGTCGCCGTCAACGCCGAAGCAAGCGCAGTGACTCATGCGACCGCCGTTGTTGCAGTTACCGAAGCTGCGCGCCGCCTGATTCGCTCCCGCTATCCAGAGACGCCTGACAGCAAGTTCCATCTCATTCCGAACGGATTCGACGCCACCAGACTGCGCCGCTCCGAGTCCTTGCCGCAGCCCAGGCCCAATGGCAAGATCGTTGTCACTCACGTAGGCACGGTCTACGCTTCGACTGAGCCCACAGCGCTTGTTGAAGCCGTGCAATCGCTGTCGACGGAGGTGAAATCCAGATTCACGCTCCGCTTCATCGGCCACATCGAAGAGCCTCGCTTTCGCGAAGCGCTTCTGCAACTGGGCGACATGGTTGAGTTGAAGGGCTTTCTGCCGCAGCGTGAAGCGTTGGCCGCAATGAATGAGACCGACTACGTCCTGCTGATTAATCACGATCCCCTCAACGTCGGAGGCAAATTCTACGATTACGTCGGCGGGGGTAAGCCGATTCTTGGCTGCGTCCATCCTGAGGGCGAAACACGCCGCCTGATGGAAGAGTTGCGGGCCGGATGGTGGGCGGGCAATCACGATGTCGACGGCATCCGCAAGCTATTCATTGAAGCTGCGGCGCGCGGCAATTCACTGCTTTCCTCTTATCGGCCCGATCGCGAAAAGATTGCGCAGTACGAGCGCAAGATTCTGGCACAGCGCTACGCCGTTTTACTGCATTCCATCGCCGATAAGCAGCAGGAGCTCGACACACACAAGCCAGCCCCCCAACCTGCTGAAACAGGAGAATCGTCTTGCTGAAAATCGCGGTCGTCACCCGGTATTTTCCCAGTTCGGCGGAGCCCTGGCAGGGACGGTCGGCTTATCAAACGCTCCGCGTGCTTGCCCGCAAGGCCGATGTGCATGTTTTTTATCCCAACGCGAGCTATCCACCTCTGCTCAAGCCGCGCAGCAGGAGTTATGACAAGCTGGACGCATCATTCAGTCCTCCCGATGTAAAGGTAAGTTACTATAACTATCCCGCTCTGCCGCTGGTTTCACGGCCTTTTAACGGATGGGCGGAGTCCCGCGCACTGCTGCCTGCCGTGCGCGACTTTGCCCCCGATCTTATCTTTAGTTATTATTTATATCCCGATGGCTACGCTGCTCTCAAGATTGGCAAGGCCCTCGTGATTCCTTTCGTGGCCATGAGCATTGGCTCCGACATCAACAGAATCGGCGATCCTATATCAGCCATGCTTACGCGCACGGTTATCCGCGAGGCTGATTTTCTGATTACAGTCAGCAGCGATCTGCGCAATAAGGCTCTGACCATGGGAGCTTCGCCTGAGAAGACCAGCGCTTTGCTGCACGGCTGTGACCTTTCGGTTTTTTACGTCAGGGACCGCCTTGCGGCGAGGCAGAAGTTGCACATTGACCCGGCAGCGGAGGTAGTAATCTATGTCGGGCGCATGGATGTAAAGAAGGGCCTTCGTGAACTCGTCGAAGCAGCGGCTTTGCTGCATTCAGAGCGCAATAACCTGCAGGTGTATCTAATCGGCGAGGGGCCGGACAGACCGCTGATCGAGCACAACCTTCAGACTCACAATGCCACCAGTTATGTTCACCCTCTGCACAGTTGCGCCTTTGACGATGTCGCGGTCTGGATGGCGGCGGCCGATCTGGTCACCCTGCCGAGTTACATGGAAGGTTCTCCTAACGTGGTGTTTGAGGCGCTCGCCAGCGGCCGGCCTGTCGTCGCCACGAATGTGGGCGGCATTCCGGAAATCATGTGCAGCGAATGCGGGCAGCTTGTGCCTCCCGGTGATTCGCATGCTCTGGCTCAGGCTTTGGCGTCGGTTCTCGACAAAAGCTGGGATGCCGAGGTTATCTCCGCGCGTGGGAGGCGAAGTTGGGAGGCGGTCGCGGCGGAATTGCTCGACATTTTCGAATCGCTTATATTTAGCCGGAAGGAAACCCGCGCATGATGTTTCTGCACAAAGCCTGTCACTGGCTCAGCCGTATGCTCGCGGCCATCGGACTTATCACGGTGCTGGTGATTGTCACTCCTATCGTCTCGTGGTGGGCACAGGCCTATTCCGGCCCCATCGAGCAGCCCAAAGGCGACGTTCTCATCCTGCTCAGCGCCGCGGCGGACGACAGGGGCGGCATTTCCTACTCATCTTACTGGCGGGCGCGCCAGGCTGTTTTTGCATGGCAAACCGGAGGCTTCAAGAAGATTGTCATCAGCGGTGGCGGCGGTCCCGGCATCCTCAACTATCTACTCGCCGAAGGCATTCCCCGCGAAGCGATGGTCACCGAGTGGAGATCGACCAGCACCCACGAAAACGCAATCGAGACGGCACGCTTGATCCAGGGCATGTCCGGCAAGAGAGTTCTGCTTACAAGCGATTTTCATATGTACCGTGCGCTGCGCGTCTTTCGCAAGCGTGGCATCGAAGTTTCACCGATGGCTGTTCCGGATGTGCTTCACTCGACCGAGCATTGGGATGGGCGCTTTTCCGCCTTCGAGACCATGCTGGTCGAAACCTGCAAGATTGTCGATTACGACCTTCGCGGCTGGATATAGGAATTTTGTTTCAGTTCGATGCTTCACCCGTTTACATCGGCTGAATCTCTTGCGTAGCTGTGGCTCCTGGCGGGATGGAGATCGAAGCCGAGGTCGTTGCCTCGGGCGGCATCTTTGTACCCCCTTCGGCTTGCGATTCTTGCAGCTTGTAGAGTAGCGATCTGTAGCTGATGTTGAGCCATTTGGCCGTCTTCCGGCGATTGCAGCCATTCGCCTTCAGAACCGTCAGGATGATCTGCCGTTCCAGATCGTGTGTGGCGGCCCTGGTGATCTCTTTCAGCGAGACGGGGGTGGTCAGGTCAATCCTGACGCCTGGTTCGGTCGAATGAACGGGACTAGACGAAAGCATCTCTGTCACCAAAGCCTTTTCGTCACCGATCAGGATGTGACTGCGAATCATGTTTTCCAGTTGCCGTATGTTTCCGGGCCAGTTGTACTGCTGCATCAACTGCATGACCTCGCGCGAAAGCGGCTTCGGGCTGCGGTGAAATTCCTTCGCGTGCCGATCAAGAAAGTAGTCGATCAACATCGGCAGATCCACGGCCCGTTGACGCAACGGCGACAATTCGATGGTCACTGCGTTGATGCGGAAAAAGAGATCCAGCCGAAAGCTCCCCTTCTCGGTTTGTTGGCGCAGGTCTTGGCTGGCCGCGCTGACCAGTCGGATATCAACATTCCTCGGCCCTTGTCCTCCGACCCGTATGAAGTTGCCATTCTGAAGCATCTCCAGCAACTTGGCCTGCACAGACAGATCGAGATCGCCAATTTCATCCAGGAAAAGGGTGCCCTTATGCGCCTGTTCCACGCGCCCGGCTTTGGTTGTGTAAGCCCCGGTGAATGCGCCCTTTTCATAACCAAACAGTTCCGACTCGAGCAGCGAGTGCGGAATCGCGGGGCAGGCCACCTTGACCAGGGCGCCTTGCGAGCGATTCGAGTACGCATGCAACAGTTTGGCAAAAAGATCCTTGCCCGTCCCGCTCTCGCCCTGCAAAAGCACGGGAATGGTCGTCTTGGCAACTCGTTCCAGCTTCTCTCGGGCAACGGCCATCTGACTGGATTGGCCGAAAAGAATCTCAATCGGGGGCAGATCGCGGAGACTGGATGAGTGACTTGCGCGTTTCAAGGGCCTTGCCTGTCTGAATGAGTGTGTAACTCGAGCGTTTTTGTGCGCACCTTTGCTGCCAAACTCAAGTCTTTCTAATGGTAGCCGCAAGAATAGATACACATGTACCGTTCAGGGCCGCATATAGGTAATATTACGCGTAATCCTGTGTCGTTGAAGATCGGTTTTTCTGTTTCAAAATGTGAAAATATTTGCACAAATGGCGAATTATTTACCACTTTTGGATGGTACTATCATTCACAGCAACAAACGACTCCATCGCTTCTTATTTCTACATGAAGAGTGAATCCCCCTTCCCTCTTCATGTAAGCAGGATCTCCGGGTTTCCGGAGTTTGTTCTGTGCTCTGCTGCAAATCGCAGTGAGGATACTTCAAGCTGCTTTGTCCTGCCCAGCAGGCAAGCAAAGGCGTCTCCCAAGTACGGTTTGACGAGGGGAACAGGGATTGGGATTGTGAACGTTTCATCAGCAATACCGAAGAAGAAGAGCAAGCGCAACCCGCTTATCGCAGTTCTTGACCCGGATCCTGCCATTCTGAGTTATCTCCGTCGTATTCTTGCGGACCGCTTCAGGGTGAGCCCGTTTACCGAGGCCGCAGAGCTGATCCAGAGCCTGAAAAAACTTCCTGTGCCTGACCTGCTCCTGATGGATCGGCATATTGGCGAAGGCGGCGCTCTCGGTCTGCTCGCGCAGGTTCACGCCAGCAAGCCGAGGCTTCCAATCATCATGCTTTCTTGCACAGCCGACTTGAAGGAAGTCGTGGAGGCAACTCGCATGGGCGCAACGGATGTGGTTCTGAAGCCTTTTCGGAAAGCCGACATTGATCTAGTGCTGCGCGAGTGCCTCACGAAGACGGGCAAGCAAGAGGAAGAAGGGGACGAAGAGATTAACGAAATTCCTCTGGATGAGAACACATCCTTTGTCAGAGCCAGCAAGTGCATGGGGGAGATCGAATCTCAATGCAGGCTCGTGGCGCGCACCGACATTCCGATTCTTGTCCTTGGAGAGAGCGGTACCGGCAAGGAAGTGGTGACCCTGTTCATCCACAAGATGTCAGCCCGCAGCCACAGCGGCTTCATGAAGGTGAATTGCGCGGCCATGCCTGCCGATCTGTTGGAAAGTGAACTCTTCGGCTATGAGCAAGGCGCGTTTACCGGCGCGGTCAAGTCCAAGCCGGGCAAGTTCGAGATTTGCAACAACGGCACAATTTTTCTGGATGAGATTGGCGAAATGCCGTCTGTGTTGCAGGCCAAGTTGCTACAGGTTCTTCAGGACGGAAGTTTTTCACGCTTGGGCAGCCGGACCAGCATCAAGGTCAATGTGCGCGTGATTGCCGCAACCAACATCGACATCAAGGCGGCGATTGCGCAAAAGACCTTTCGAGAAGACCTCTACTACCGGCTGAATGGCTTCACGCTGAAGATGCCTCCGTTGCGTGAACGCTCCGAGGAGATTCCGATTCTGGCTCGTCACTTCATGCGCAAGGTCTCTGCGAAGTACGATCGTGATCCCTTGCCGATTTCTTCTGCACTTTTGAGCGCTTTCAGTTGTTACCCATGGCCGGGAAATCTTCGGGAATTGGAGAATACGGTCAAGCGCTATCTTATCCTGGGTGATGAACAGACAATTATCAACGAACTGATCCCCCAACTTGGCGCAGAAGCGCTGGCCGCCAATGTAGAGAACAGCAACGACGATGGCAGTCTGAAGCATCTGGTCCGGAACTTGAAAGGCAGCGCTGAGTCTGCCGCCATAGCAAAGACGTTGGAGGGCACTGGATGGAACCGCAAGGCAGCCGCAAGCAATCTGCAAATCAGCTACAAAGCCCTGCTGTACAAGATCAAGCAGTACAATCTCATGCCTCCGCAGAAGCAGCGCAATACGAGCCAGGCGTCGAGCCGCGAGGCGTAACTTCGCCACCAGAAAACCATGCGTCGCCTTTGCCGCAAAAGGTTGTAATCCAGTATGGCTCCAGAATGATCAAGGGATATATCGACTCCCCGACGTGGAGCACCGTGGAAGAGTTGTTGAGCCACGCTCCCCACAGCGCTCCAGAGAGCTTTCTGGTTCGCCATCTTGAATCGGATAGTGTCGAGGAAATCCTGACCAAAGAGATCAAGGCGGTTTTCTATGTGAACAGCTTTGACGGAGACTCGGCTCATGAGCATCTGAATTTCTATGCCCGCGCGCCCATCGTCCACGGAATCTGGGTGCGACTGCAATTTCTGGATGGCGAAGTCATGGAGGGAATGGTTTACAACTCGCTTCGCTATCTCGTCGATCCGGGCTTCTTTCTACTGCCCACCGATCCGGAGAGCAACAACCGGCTCGTGTATGTACAAAAGAGTTGGCTCGCCGACCATCGCGTCCTCGGCATGCGCAAGCTAGAGCGGTTCTCCAATAGCTGTACCCCGAAGCCAGAAAGCTGAGTGGCTTTTTCCTTAAGAAAAAGCCACCGCCGATGAAGTAAGTTAGGGAATATCAATTGGAGAACTGCTCTATAAGCGCAGAAGCGCTGCTCAGGCTCTGGATGTGGCCACCCTCTGCATCGAATAACAGAGAATCTTCGCGGCGATCCCAGTCATCTGCCCCGACAGACTCTCTGTGCGGACTACACGTCCCAGACACCAAACCAAACACCCCGTCGAAAGAGTGATTTCCGGGGGCAATTCAACCACGAAGTCAAAATCACTGCGAATCAGGGTGCTGTCTGCCGAATCCAAATGAAAGAACACCCCCTGGTTGCTCAGGTTCTGCGTAAAGCCTGGAATCTTGCGTTTTCCGACGATCACGGTAACAGGCGCGCTGATTCCATAGCGCTGCCCTTCCCGCCGGTTGTTTGCTGATTGAGCGCTGACAGTCATAAGTTGCCTTCCCAACCAAGCAACAAAAGAAATTGCGGCGCGAAAGTGCCGTCGCTGCTGTTTACCGCAGTTCTGCTGCCTTCGGTATCCATCGTGTTAGAGCGATCTTTACGCCGAATGAGTTGTCTGTAAATCCAGTAAATATTATGGTTAAGTATTCATTCCCTCATGCGGCTATGCAGACCGCGGCGCACAGCTATTTGAGAATCGCTATAGGATGGCTTCATGGCAATGTTACTGGATATTCGCGACTTGCAGATCCGCTTTGGAGCGGCAGAGGCGGTGCGCGGCGCGAGCCTGCGGCTCGATGAGGGCGAAGTGTTGGGGCTGGTGGGCGAGTCTGGATCGGGCAAAAGCGCAACGGCGCTGGCGATTTTGGGGCTGTTGGGACCGGCGGCGCAGGTTGCCGGGCAGATTCTGTGGCGGAGAGTCGCCACGGAAGTTCAGGATGGAGCGTCCAAAGGCGCTGCCATGATGGATCTGCTGCGGCAGCCGGAGAGTGCGCTGCGGCTGCTGCGCGGCCGGGAGATTGCCATGATCTTTCAGGAGCCGATGACGGCCCTGAATCCGGTGATGTCCATTGGCCGGCAGGTGGCGGAAAGCGCTCAAACACACTTCCACTCTTGGACGGGCAGAGAAGCCAAGAGAAAGGCCCTTGCCGCGCTGGAAGCGGTCTCGATTCCCGAAGCTGCGCGGCGCTACGGAGATTACCCGCACCAGTTTTCCGGCGGTCAGCGACAGCGGATTCTGATTGCCATGGCGCTGATCAACCGGCCGCGGTTGCTGATTGCCGACGAGCCCACGACAGCCTTGGATGTGACCGTGCAGGCGCAGGTGCTGGAATTGCTCCGCGAGTTGCAGCAAAAGCACGGCCTGGCCATGCTGTTCATCTCGCACGATTTGGCGGTGGTGGGTCAGGTGGCAAGCCGGGTTGCGGTGATGCGCGCCGGCCAGATCGTGGAAACAGGCCCTTCGGCGCGCCTGTTGACCGCGCCAGAGCATGCCTATACGCGCAGCCTTCTGGCGGCCGTGCCGACGCTGCGAACCGACCGGAGCCAGCCGCTGGCGATGGTGGCTGGGGTGCCAGCGGAATTCAAATCAAATGATTGCTTGGAAAGCGCTTAGGAAATCGCGCGGAAGAGCCAGTAGAGCGTGCCGGAGAGCAGCGCGGCGGCTGGCAGCGTGAAAACCCAGCCGGCGGCGATGTTGCGAACCGTCGAGAGGCGCAAGCCGCTGCCGTTCGCGGCCATGGTGCCGGCCACGCCCGAACTGAGCACATGGGTTGTGCTGACAGGCAGGCCGAAGGTATCGGCGGCGAAGATGGTGCCCATGGTCACCAGTCCAGCGCAGACGCCCTCGGAGTAGGTCATGCTCTCCTTGCCGATCTTTTCCCCTACGGTGACAACGACGCGCTTCCAGCCGACCATGGTGCCCAGACCGAGAGCCAGGGCGACGGCCACTTTGACCCAGGTGGGAATGAACCGGATGGACTTGTCCACCTTGCTCTTGTAGTTGGTCAGAGCGGCGTTCTCATCCTTGCTGAAGACGGGCTGTTGTTTCTCTTTCACCAACTGGATGTCGTTCTTTTGCATCAAGCGGATGGCTTCGCCGGCCACAAACATATCGTTGCGGACGTTGGTCTGATCCTGCGCCGGGACGGACTTGAAGACCTTGTAGAGGGCGACTTCGTGGTTCAGATCCTCGACCAGTTCCCGAAGCGCAAGAACGGTGTCCGGCCTGACCTGCTGCGTGCGGATGTAGTCGGTAACCTCGGTGCGGGCATCGGAGCCGAGAATGCCGTTCTTGTCCACATGGCGGTCCAAAATTTGCCCGGCCTGCTGGGAGGCGGCAATAAACTCCTGCATCTCCGTGACAGTGACGGCGTGGTTGAGCGCGTAGGCTGTGGGGACGGTGCCGATGAGGATCAGCATGATCAGCCCCATACCCTTCTGCCCGTCATTGGAGCCGTGAAAGAAGCTGACGCCGGTACAGGAAAGTACCATGAGACAACGGATCGGCCACGGCGGCGGCTGGTCTTTTTTGGGCGCTTCGTAGAGCGAAGGGCACTTGATGAGCCGCTTGGAGAGGAACAGCAGCAGCCCGGCAAAGAAAAAGCCCACAAACGGCGAGATGAGCAGCACCTCGAGAACTTTGATGGCCTGCGTCCAATCCACGCCTGAGGTGCCTGCATGGATATGCATCAGTTGATTGGCGATGCCTACGCCGATGATGGAACCGACCATGGTGTGGGAACTGGAGGCCGGCAGGCCAAACCACCATGTGCTCAAGTTCCACAGGATGGCGGCAATGAGCAGCGCAAAAACCATGGAAAAGCCAGCGCCGGAACTGACTTTGATAATCAGCTCGACCGGCAGCAGCGTCACGATTGCAAAAGCCACGGTGCCGGTGGAAACCATCACTCCGGCCAGATTGCAAATTCCCGACCAGACCACGGCGATGTCGGGTTCAAGCGAATGGGTATAGATGACCGTAGCGACGGCGGTGGCGGTGTCATGGAAACCGTTCACGAATTCGAAGCCCAGCGCGATCAGCAGCGCCAACCCCAGCAACAGATACGGCCAGATGCTGGTGACCGTAACCGTGTCGAGGTCGCTGGCTACGTGATAAGCGATGTAGCAGAGGCCGCTTGCCAAGGCCAGCAGAAACACCGCAACGCCCGTGCGGCTGGTCGTCTTTCCAAGCTTGCGATCAAGCAGCGACGTGCTTGAAGGCATAACATTCACCGCGGTCGCCAAATCGGCCATTAGAGTTCACCAAAGCGGCCGGAGAAATTCCGTGCGCGCCTGGGCCTCCAAAGTTGAGACTCGACAACAGAATTAAATAGGGAATAGAAATGGGATTGCTTGCGGCGGAAGAGCGAAGAGCCGGATAAATTGGCGTCCATAAAACCCCAGCAACCGTAGTTTGCTCAGTTGCTCGCATCGTCAGGCTGGAATTAACCTGACTGAAATAATTTTACACGGCCCGGGATGAGCTTGGAAGAGGGGGGTGTGCGGCGGCGGTGGAAATCGCGGCTGATCGGGGAGGACTAGCTGAGCAGTATCCAGCCCGTTGCCTCAGAGGCTTGTTGTGCCTTTCGAGCATGTGATTCGCGGCTTTCTGGCGTTTTGCGCTGCTGGATTTCTCTTTGGCCGCGCGCAGGGTTCCACTGAAGGAAGGTTGAGGTAAATCCCGTCAGATTTCGCCTTTTATTCCACTTGACGAGCTTTTTCGCAACGCCCGCTCAGTTGGATGGAAGGAAACAGACTCTACCGCCAGTCGTCGCCGGCGTTGGCCAGGCTTTCGTTCATCGCGGCGTCGAAATTGGTGTGCTTCTTGATAAAGATTTCGCTGAAGGCGCGATCCTGACGGAGCAGGACCGCCTGGAGTCGGACCAACTCCAGCAATGCCAGAAACATGGCGATCAGCGCCCGCTCGCTGCGTGTATGGCTCAACAGGCGGTGCAAGGCCACGGGCTTGTCTTCCATGGTGAGGCGACGCGCAAGAAACTGGATCATCTGACCCACGGTGACGGAGTCTTCCTGCACGTTGAAGGCGGGGCGCTTGCGGGCGCGTTCCAAAATATCGCGGAAGACGCGAACCAGGTCCACCGTGTCGGCGGCAATCTCCGGCTCGGCGGCGACGTCATCTTGGAACTCGCTGATTCCAGGATTGGACCAGGTGGCGGCCTCAAGCATCTGCTTCTGTTGCAGCATCTGGGCAGCTTCCTTGAAGCGTTCGTGCTCCAGCAGCCGCTCGACCAGTTCCTGGCGTGGATCCTCGCCCGCGTCATCTGGCCCCTTGGCCTCGCGCGGCAAAAGCATCTTGCTCTTGATGTGAATCAACAGCGAAGCGGTGTAGATGAACTCTCCGGCCACATCCATATCGCTGGCCTTGAGCTGATTGACATAGGCCAGAAACTGGGATGTAATTTTGGCGATAGGGATGTCATAAATGTCGATGTCCTGCTTGCGGATCAGGTCCAGCAACAGGTCGAGAGGGCCGTCATAGACCTGGCCCACAACCACGGAAAAGGGCGATTGCGCGGAGCTTTCGTCCCGCTTCTTCTGCTGCGCGACCTGCTTGGCGGCGGCCCTTTCATCGGCTTTTTCGGCAGCCGCCTCGGCGGCGGTCGGCTCGGGAGTGAGCACCAGCGCCGCAACGGCATCGGAAGCTGAGGCTGACTCGGGGACCGGTTCAGATGCGGGTCCTGGCTCTGCATCCATAAAGGATTCGGCCTCGGCCTCTTCTGTTTGCTCCGAAACGGGCTCGTTCACGGCTTCTGGCGTCGATTCGGCATCGGTCAAGGTTTCGACAGCCTCAACTGGCTCCGGGACAAACTCATTGACGATCTCTGGCTCTGAATCGGCTTCTGGTTCAGAAATTTCTGCGGCTTCTTGCTCGGCCACAGCCTCGGATTCAACGGCTGGAAGTGGAATGATTTCAGGCTCCGTTTCAGGTTGGGCTGCAAGTTCTGACTCAGGAATGGGAAGCGATTCAGGCTCGGTTGACGATTCGTCTGAGGTCTCGGCTTGCTCGACGGCAAGCGCGGCGATTGGTTCTGGCACGGCGTTGGCCTCGAACTCTGATTCGGCTTCCACCACAGTCTCGATTGGCTCCGGGACAGACTCGTTCATGGCTTCAGGCGCGGCTGCCTCTTCGGGCTCGGCTTCGACTGGGGCGGCTGTAGGCTCTGAAACCGGAACCGATGCGGGTTCGGCCACAGCCTCTGGCGCGGCGGCTGGGAACATGGCTGTTTCAGCCACGATTTCCGCCGCAATGGGCGGCGTGACGGCGGCGATTTCGGATTTGGGGAACGAATCGGTCAATGCTGTTTCTTCTTCTGAATTTTCTTCCGAACAATCGGAAAACTCCGGCTCCGAGCCGTGTTCTTGTTCTGCGGGGTGCGAAAAAAGTCCAAATCCCGAGCGGATTGTGTCGAGCGCAAAATGCAGCGCCTTTTGCCACCACGGGATTTTCTTTTCAGGCACTTACATTGCCTCGGTAGTTCATCCCGCAGTTGGCTTGCCTCTGGTCTATCGAGGCAGAACGGTTTGCGGAAGATCGGGACTTGAAAGCAAATACTCCGAAAAGCATACCTCAGAGGCTAAAGCCTTGTTCATCAAGCTGGTTTCATGCGCAGGCAAAAGCGCTGGCATTTAATCATCCGCCTATTCGCCGGATGGGTTGCTCATGGGCATTTGCATGGCGGTGCGCACCTCAACCATGGTCTGCTCGGCGCGGACACGGGCGCGGTTGGAGCCATCTTCAAGAATCTCCAGTGCCTGAGCTTCGGTGTAGCTGGCGCGGCGATCCTGCATGGGCTGCAAAACCTGCACCAGAGCGTCGGCAGCCCAGCCCTTGCACTCGATACAGCCAATTCCGGCCGAACGGCAGCCGTCGTTGACCTTGGCCATCGTTTCCGGCGTGGAGAAAACCTTGTGCAGGTCGCCAACAGGACACTTGTCCGGGTCGCCCTTGTCAGTACGGCGTATGCGGGCCGGGTCTGTGACCATGGTCTTCAGCTTCTTGCGCACCACCGGCTCCGGGTCGGTCAACTGAATCGTGTTGCCGTAGCTCTTCGACATCTTGCGGCCGTCGGTGCCGGGCAGCTTGGGCGAGGGCGTCAGCAGCACATCCGGCTCGGGCAGGACCTCGCGGCCGTCGAGCTTGTAGAACTGGTTGAATCGCCGTGCCACTTCGCGGGTCAACTCGACGTGGGCCGTCTGGTCGTTGCCCACGGGAACAAACTGCGGCTGGTAGATGAGAATGTCGGAGGCCATCAGCACCGGATAACCCAGGAATCCAAAGTTCGACAAGTCCTTGTCCGCCAGATTCTTCTGCTGATCCTTGTAGGTAGGCACGCGCTCCAGCCAGCCGACGGGCGTAATCATGCCCAGCAGCAGGTTCAACTCGGCGTGCTGCAGCACCTTGCTTTGCAGGAAGAGCACACTGCGTTCCGGATCGAGGCCGGCGGCCAGGTAGTCGAGCATCACGTCCAGTGTGTTCTGGCGGATGCTGGCGGTGTCGTCGTAGCTCGTGGTCAGCGCGTGCCAGTCGGCGATGAAGAAGTAGCAGTCGTACTTGTCCTGGAGCTTGACCCAGTTGGCCAAGGCACCCATGTAGTTGCCCAGATGGAGCTTGCCGGTGGGACGCATGCCGCTCAAAACGCGCGGACGGGAAAAGGATGTTGCGGGTTCAGACATTTTGCTTATCGATTCCGGGTTGACGCCATGAGAATGTCGCCGCATCCACGGAAAATCCGTGAATAGCGGTTCATTCCATTGTAACGGGAGGCGGCGGGCGCGCTTTAGACGTGAAGCAGACCCCAGAGCACCAGGCGCATCATCGGGCCGAAGAAGATGCCCAGAATTGTCGGCCCCAGAAAGATCATGAGCATGTAGCTGGCCCAGATGGGAATCCGGTCGTAGACCTGAACGGCATTGTAGGGCAGCAAGTTGCGCAGGACGCGGCTGCCGTCGAGCGGAGGAATAGGCAGCAAGTTGAAGAAGCAGAGCATTAGGTTGATCTCAATCGCCAGCACGCACAACAGCAGCAGCGCTTCCAGACCGGAAGGAACACCGGCGAGAAGCCCTCCCTGGAAGGAGGCAAGAACCAGCAGACGCCCGTTGGGGACCACGATCGAAACACCAGCCAGAAAGAGAAAAGCCACCAGAACGATGAGCAGGTTGGAAACGGGACCGGCCAGGGTGGTCAGGTTGTCGTCGCGGACGATTTTGCGGAAGTTGCGCGTGATGACCGGCGTGGGTTTGGCCCAGCCCACCAGCAAGCCGCCAAAGAAGTTGAAGCCGAAGAGGGGACCGAAGATCATCAGCCCCGGAAAGAGCAAGGTGCCGATGGGGTCCACGTGATACATGGGGTTCAGCGTGATGCGGCCTTCAAGGCGGGCAGTCTGGTCGCCCAGCCGCGAGGCCATCCAGGCATGAGCGCACTCATGCACACAGAGCGAAAAGATGAGGATAACGAATTCAAATACTGCTTTAATCAGGTCAGTCTGCTGCAAACGAAATCTCCACGGGCCGGAAACTTCAGGTTAGCATGATGGGTCGTTCGGGCGCCTCAGTTGCCGGGAGAGGAGCATTTTCCGCAAACCGCGCCGCCCAGAACTTCGCTCCGAATGCTATACCGCCCGTGTCAGGCATCCTTTCGAGAAGCTCAGCACAAATCAATGAGGTTTGTGCGGGTGCCCCAGGTCCGAATTTTCGGACCTGGGATTCGCCCTTGAACAAACCAGGAAAATTATCCCTTGCGGCCGCGGACGGCATTCTTGGCTTCGGTGACACCGGCAGCGGGGACTTCGGGAATTTCGGCTTTGGCGGAAGTGCCGATATTCAGCTTTTCGCGCAGTTCAGTGTCGATCCGGGCGTAGATTTCCTTGTTCTCCTTGAGGAAGGTGCGGGTATTTTCGCGGCCCTGACCGATGCGCTCGCCGGCGTAGCTATACCACGCGCCGGACTTCTCGACGATATTATTGTTCACGGCCTGATCGAGCACATCGCCTTCCTTGCTGATGCCCTCGCCATAGATGATGTCGAACTCCGCCTCGCGGAAGGGCGCGGCCACCTTATTCTTGACGATCTTGACCTTGGTCCGGTTGCCGACGACAGAGTCGCCGTCCTTAATGGCCGCGATGCGGCGAATATCGACGCGCATCGAGGAGTAGAACTTGAGCGCGCGGCCTCCGGTGGTGGTTTCCGGGTTGCCGAACATGACGCCGATCTTCTCGCGGATCTGGTTGATGAAAATCAGCGCCGTGCGGGATTTGGAGACCGTGCCGGTCAGCTTGCGCAGGGCCTGGGACATGAGCCGCGCCTGCAGGCCCATGTGAGAGTCGCCCATCTCGCCGTCCAACTCGGCCTGGGGAACCAGCGCGGCCACCGAGTCGACGACCAGCACGTCGATGGCGCCGGTGCGGACGAGAGTTTCGGTAATCTCCAGCGCCTGCTCGCCCGAGTCGGGCTGCGAAACCATCAGGTTATCGATGTCCACGCCCAGTTTCTTGGCATAACTGGGGTCCAGAGCGTGCTCGACGTCGACAAAAGCAGCCAAACCGCCCGCTTTCTGCGCCTCGGCGATGATCTGCAGGCAGATTGTGGTTTTGCCCGAGGACTCAGGGCCGTAAATCTCGGTCACGCGGCCGCGCGGGATTCCACCCACGCCCGTTGCCGCGTCAAAGCTGATGGAACCCGTCGGGATGACGGCAATCGGCACCAGCGCCTCTTTGGACCCGAGCCGGACAATCGACCCTTTGCCAAACTGTTTTTCTATCTGTGCAAGGGCAAGTTCTACGGCCTTGGCGCGGTCATCGGCAATCGCCATTGGAAGGGCTCCTCAGAATGCTCGCCCACGCGGCCCTTGCTTTTCTGCGAGGAAACGACGCGGCGGCTTGGATTGATTTCGATGAGATTGTAACAAGGCTGGAGAGACATTGACAGCAAAAAATGGCGAAGAGATGGAGAAAATCGCAAGGAACGCCTGATCCTCTCCTGTTCCTTTTGCGTTTCTGAGCGCAGGCGACCGCGCAGAAGCTTCTCTCTGGCTGGTTCCTCCGCCTGTTTCATGCGTGTTCCGACTGTTCAGACGGTGTAGGCGCCGATGCGGGTTTCTTTGGCCGTGAGCGCATCGCAGGAGCGGTCCAGGGTTTCGTATTCCTGGTCGTGATCTTTGCGGAAGGCGCGGAAGGCCTCTTCACTGACCCAGCGGTCGATAGTGAGGTAGCTGCCGGAGATATAGGCGTCGCGCAGCAACTCCGTGCCGCAGTAGTCCGGGGAAGTGCGGAACAGTTGCGCCCAGGCGCCCTCGGGCGAATACGCGGCTTCAAAGCCGGCAATCTTTTCCTCGGCAATTTCGAACTGCCAGACAACGACAAACATAAGCGGCCTCAATCTTGTTTTTCTATGGTAGCGCAGGGCGATTGCGAAGACCTTAGACCTTTTTCAAGTTTGCAAATTTTTCCATCAGCTTTTTCACGCCGTGCTTTGAGAAGAGGACAGTGAGCTTGGCGTCTTCGCCGTCGCCCTCACGCAGGAGAACGGTGCCTTCGCCGTACTTCGCGTGGCGAACGCGCTGGCCTTTTTTGAGATTGGTGGCACCGGTAGACGCAGGCGTGTCGATGGCCGGACGAAGAAGTGCGCCGGGTTTGCCGGGGCCCGCCTGGCTTCCGAAAAAGCGGGCGATGTTGTCGATGGAATTGGGCGCTTCGACGCTTTCCTCTTTTGGTTTCATAGCATTACCAGATATAGGCGTTTTGGCCTTTGGGGTCATCCAAGGGGCGACAAAGGGCTTGGATGAGCTTCCGCCGCCGAATTTGCTACTACTTCCCTGGTGGGCGGGCGCGTAGGGGACTTCCTGGCTTTCATCTTCGTAGTTGAAGTGCCGGTCGCCAAACTCGCCGGTTTTCCCTGCGCGGCGTGCGGAGCCGAATCGCGAGCCTGCCGAGTAGCCGGAAGCAGACCAGGCCGGATTCTGGCTGCCAAAACTCTCAATCAACTGGCTGGGAATTTCCTCCAGGAAGCGGGAGGGCATACTCACCTCCGGGGCGTCATTGCCGTAGCGCCTTCGGTAGTTGGCGCGGGTGAGGATCAGCGTGTCCATGGCGCGGGTCATGCCGACGTAGCAGAGGCGGCGCTCCTCTTCGAGCTCGTCCGGGTTGTTCAATGTGCGCGAGTGAGGGAAGAGCCCCTCTTCCAGGCCTGCCAAGAAAACCAGGGGGAATTCCAGGCCCTTGGCGGCGTGCAGAGTCATGAGGGTAACGCGGGCATCTGGATCGATCTTGTCGGTGTCGGAGGCCAAGGCCGCGTTATCGAGAAAATCGGCCAGGGTTTCGCCGCGGACTTCGGCATCGTGGGCGGCGTTGACCAGTTCCTTCAGATTTTCAATACGGCTGAGGGACTCTGGCGAGCCTTCGGCTTCAAGAGCCTTGATGTAGCCAGTGCGGTCAATGAGGAAGCGGATCAGCTCAGGGAGAGTGGCAGCGTCGCCTGGAGCGCGAAACCCTTCATTCCGTTCTGGTTGAGATTCGCTTTCCGCATCGGAAGTCGAGAACTCAAGATCGCTGTCGCCTCCTGATGATTTTCCCGGAGTGTCTTGATCATCATCATTATATTCAGTAGTTTCTGACGATTCTGAGCCAAAATCGAAGCCCGTGTCCGCATCCTCATCGGATTCGGCGCTGGCGGCTACATCGGCGGCCAGCTTGCCGGCAAAATCGGGGTCCATCATGGCCTGAGCATCAAGGAGCAACTGGCGGAAGGATTCGACTGCCACGAGGGCGCGGCTGGGAATGAGGCGGTTGGCGATGGCGGCAGCAAGAGCGTCCCAGGTGGAAACGCCGGTTTCAAGGGCCAGACGCTCCAGGGTTTCCAGCGTGGTTTTGCCGATGCCGCGCGCCGGAGTATTGATGACTCTCTGTAACGCCATTGAATCGTGTGGATTACGGACGAGGCGCAGATAGGCGAGCAAGTCCCTGATCTCGGCGCGCTGATAGAAGCTGAAGCCACCGACCATGGTGTACGAGATGTTAAAGCGGCGCAACGCCTCCTCCACCAGCCGGGACTGGGCGTTGGTGCGGTAGAGCACGGCACAGTGCTGCTTTTCAGGGTCTTGCGTCCCTTGGCGAAAATACTTCTGGATGCGGTCGGCGATGAAAAGAGCCTCGTTTTCGCCATCGGGAGCTTCGTAATAGCCGACGAGCGTGCCGCCCTGGCGGTCGGTCCAGAGTTTTTTGCCCTTGCGCTGGAGGTTGTTGGAGACGACGGCTCCGGCAGCCTCCAGGATGATCTGCGTCGAGCGGTAGTTCTGCTCCAGGCGGACGATGCGGGCGTTCGGGAAGTCCTTTTCAAAGTCGAGGATGTTGTGAATGTCGGCCCCGCGCCAGGAGTAGATGCTCTGGTCCTCGTCGCCGACGGCGCAGACGTTTCTGGCTTCGCCGGCCAGCAGTCGCATCAACTCGTACTGGGGCTTGTTGGTGTCCTGATACTCGTCGACGAGCAGGTAGCGATAGCGGCGCTGGTAGCGCGCCCGGACCTCCGAGGAGACCTTGAGCAGGCGAACGGCTTCCAGCAGCAGGTCGTCGAAATCCAGGGCGTTGTTCTTGCGCAGTTCGGTGCGATAGCCCTCGTAGATGTGAGCGATGCGCTCGCTGTTGGGGTCTTTCGAGGACAAATAATAATCTTGCGGATCGACCATGTGGTTCTTGGCCCAGGAGATTTTCCCCAGCACGGTGCGCGGGGTGAGCTGCTTGGTGTCCAGCCCCATGCGCTTCATGATTTGCTTGACGATGGCCTGCTGGTCGTTCTCGTCGAAGATGGCAAAGGAGCGAGTCAACCCCTCGCCGCCGACCTTCAGTGCCTCGATGTCGCGGCGCAGCATCCGCACGCAAAGCGAGTGAAAGGTGCAGAGCAAGGGCTTAGCCATCGTGGAGTGGTCGAGCAGGCGGTTTACGCGCTCGCCCATCTCCTTGGCGGCCTTGTTGGTGAAGGTGACGGCCAGGATCGAGTCGGGGGCGATGCCTTTTTCGCGAATCAGCCACGCAATGCGGCTGGTGATGACGCGGGTTTTGCCCGAGCCTGCTCCGGCGAGGATGAGCAGAGGGCCTTCGGGAGCTTCAACGGCGGCGCGCTGTTCAGGATTCAGTTTGTCAACAAGCGACATCAAGAGGCAAGTCCAGGGGGGAAGGTTCCTGTGTCTAGTGTAACGGTTGAGGAGGTGACGGGTGAGTGGGGAGCGGTGAATGGGCGCGCCGATGCGATTGTGACCGGTGACCAGGACCTGCTGACGCTAGGCCCGTTTCGAGGGATTCCGATCCTCTCGCCAGCCGCGTACCTCGAATTGGAATAAGCTCGGTGTTGACGTTATCCTAAAGCAGTATGAATTCTCGAACCAACCAGGAAAATTCCAGCGATAAGTCGTTGTTGCCGGAGCGGAAGCTGATCCGCCGCGTGGGCGTCTATTGCGGCTCGGCCAAAGGGAACAACCCGGCCTATCTTGCCGAGGCCCGGACGCTGGGCGCGGCGATTGCCGCCGCCGGGCTGGGAATGGTGTATGGCGGAGCGTGCGTGGGGCTGATGGGCGCGGCGGCCGACGCGGCGCTGGCCGGAGGGGCGGAGGTCATTGGCGTTCTGCCGGCGGTACTGGCCGGGCGCGAGATTGCCCATACCGGGCTGACCGAGCTCGAACGTGTGCCCACCATGCATAAGCGCAAGGCGCGCATGACGGAACTGGCCGACGCTTTTCTGATCTTGCCGGGCGGCTACGGCACGCTGGACGAGCTGATGGAATCGGTGACCTGGGCGCAACTGGGCCTTCATGCCAAGCCCTGCATCCTCATCAACACAGCCGGATACTGGGATGGTCTGTTCGGGTTTCTGGATTCCGCCGTCGCCGCAGGATTCGTAAAGAAGAAGAACCGGGACCTGATGCTCGTGGCCGCCAGCGCGGAAGATGCGGTGAGGATGGCAGTTCAAGGTTGACCGGCTCTGGGGTCAGCACAGAAACAAAAGGTGAAGGTAAAATAGAAATTGACCCGATGAAGATGGCCAACCCTCGCGAGGGCCAGACGGCTCGCACGCAAAATCTCAGCGGTTACTAAACGACAATCTACCAATATACTTGGGGATAAGCGAAAGCGGTCGTGACCTGATTCTAAAGGCCTAAGAGTGCAATTTTTTTCGATAGCTCAATGCGTCGGATACATCGCCTTCGTTCTCGGCGTATCGGCATTTTTGCAAAAAAGCGACCGCAAGCTCAAGGCGCTGAATGCCAGCGAAAGCCTCGTTTATTCAGTCCATTTCACGCTATTGGGCAACCCCTCCGCCGCCGCCTGCGCACTGATTTCCGGCATCCGCTCTTTCCTGTCCCTGAAGGTGCGTTCGCCGTATCTTGCCGCGCTGTTCATCGTGATCAATGTGGGTTTTGGTTTCGTATTCGCCAAAGGAGTCGCAGGATGGCTGCCTGTTATCGGGTCGTGCCTGGCAACCCTGGCGATCTTCCTCATGCGTGGCGTCCGGATGCGGATGGTGCTTCTGATGAGCACTTTTCTTTGGCTGGCAAACAATATATTAAGCGGATCGATCGGAGGCACGCTGCTGGAAGCCACCATAGCAACCGTGAACTCCATTACGATCATCCAGATTCTGAGAACGCGCACCCAGATACTCGAAGCGAAATAGCACCCCGATTTTCAAAAGATGAAGATCGCTTGTCTGCATCACAAGGCGTGGTGCAGGCTCATATACTTGACTCAGCGTATGACGACTTACCTCGACAAGATTCTGCCCTCGACGCGCGCCACGGTGGCCGCAGCCAAGGCGCGCGTTTCGCAAGCTGAACTGGAGCGGCTGGCTGCAGCTCATCAGCCGCGTGGATGGGCCAGGGCTTTGCGCCAACGCTCGGTCACGGGGCCTGCGGTCATTGCGGAAATCAAGAAAGCCTCGCCCTCGAAGGGACTGATTCGCGCGGATTTCGATGCGGCTCAGATCGCCCGGAGCTACCTTGCCGGCGGCGCGGCGGCGCTTTCCGTGTTGACCGACGAGCCGTTCTTCCAAGGCAGCCTGCGCAATCTGGAACTGGCCTCGGCCGCGGTTCCGTTGCCCTGCCTGCGCAAGGATTTTACGGTAGACGAGTACCAGATCGTGGAGGCTCGCGCGCATCATGGCGACGCAATCCTGCTGATCGTCGCCGCGCTGACGGACAGTGAACTCAGCCGTTTTGCGCTGACGGCGCACGGCCTTTCTCTGGACGTGCTGGTCGAGGTGCATACGGCCGAGGAGCTTGACCGGGTGCTTTCAACGCTGGGCGAGACCGGAGCCGACGCCATCGGCGTAAATAATCGCAATCTGAAAAACTTCGAGGTACACCTGGGAACCTCGCTCGAACTGGTCGAGCGGGTTCCACGCGGCGTGGTGCGCGTAGCGGAAAGCGGCATCGCCGGGCCAGAAGATCTGTTCCGGCTGCGTGCGGCGGGCTTCGATGCCTTTTTGATCGGAGAAAGCCTGGTGCGCCAACCCGATCCCGGAGCGGCGCTGGCCGCGATGCTTGCAGGCGCTACCTCATGAGCCTCTGGATCAAAATCTGCGCCAATACGACGCTCGAAGACGCGCTGCTGGCTGCCAACGCCGGAGCTGATGCGGTGGGGTTCGTTTTTGCGCCCAGCACGCGCCGGGTGACAGCTACCGAAGTGGCCTTGATAACTCCGCGGCTGCCTGCAACCGTCGAGAAGATCGGCGTTTTTGTGGATGCCACGCTGGAAGAGATCGTCTCCACGGTTGAAGCCTGCAGCCTGACCGGCGTGCAACTGCACTTTGACGCGGACCCGAAGCTGCCTGCCAAACTTCATGAGCGCCTTGGGCCGGAGTTGCGGATTCTGCGCGTGATGCACTTCAGTGCGGAATCCGCCGCACAGCACGCAGCCCAGATCGCCGAGCACGCGCGAAATCCGCACGTGGATGCGGTACTGGTGGACTCAAGCACGAAAATGGCCACCGGAGGCACCGGCGTGAGCTTCGACTGGGATGCGGCCCGCATCACGCTTTTTCAAGACTCAGAAACGCGGTTGCGCCGCATCGCCGCCGGCGGGCTGAACCCCGCCAATGTGGCCGAAGCCATTGCCGCGCTGCGCCCCTGGGGCGTGGATGTCGCCTCCGGCGTGGAAGCGGCTCCAGGCCGCAAGGACCCCGCCAAGGTGCGGGAGTTCGTTCATCGCGCACGGGATGCAAAGCAGAAATTGGAGCAACTGACCTGAAGCACGCTGGGTCAGATTTGCCTTGAATCAGCCACACCTTGAGTGCTTCGGTTTCGCGGAACACGAACTCTGGTTCCGCTCTAACTCAGTTTTTGCAGCGCCGTCTGCGCATCCTTCGCCACCTGCGTACCAGGCGCCAGCGCAATGGCCTTTTTGAGATGAATCGCCGCGTTGTTCCGATCCATCAGCTTGCTGTACACCATTCCAAGGTGATATTGCTTGGTCGCGCTGTTCGCATCCGTCTTGATTGCATCTTCAAGAAGATCGCGGGCAAAGCCATAGGTTCCCTTGTAATAGTAGGCCCATGCCAAAGTGTCCGCGGAGCTCGATGAATTCGGCATGACCCGCCGCGCCGTTTGCGCCAGCGACAAGGCCACATCCACGTTTTCGCCATTCTCCAGCATCAGGTAAGCAAGATTATTGGACGCGATGGGCTGATCGGACTGAAGCTGAAGAGCCTTCTTGTAGTAGTTCTCAGCCGTGCGTGTATTTCCGCGTGATTCTTCTAACATACCGAGAATTGCATAGCCACCGGCGCTGTTGGGATGCGACTTTGACCATTGTTCCCAGGCGCCAATCGCATTGGCTGCCTGCCCGCGCTGAATCTGAAGGCTTGCATAGAGCGACACCGCCTCGCCGTCATTCGGATTCAGCTCCATGGCTTTCTGGGCTGCGTAAACCGCCTGGTTGAGGTTCTTGCTTTGAATCTGAAACTGAGCCAGTAGATCGTAGAATCCACTGTTCCTTGGACTCTTTGCAATTTGCGTATTCAACCGGGCCAAGGCCTGCGCCGGCTGCTTTCTATTCAGGTCGTAACCGACCAGGCCACGCAAGGCGCCAACGGAATTGGGGTCGCGCTCCAAAGCCTGCTCCAGCAGTGCCGCGCCTTCCGGGAGGTGTTTCTGCTGGAAGCGAAGCTCGCCAAGCATAAGATAAGCCTGCGCGTTTTGCGGAGCATTGCTGATGGCAGTCTTCAGGTCGGCCTCTGCCTTGTCCTGTGCGTTATGAGACAACTCCACCATGGCTCGCCAGATATAGCCATTCGGGAAACGGGAAGCGGTGGCGATGGTCTTTTCCGCCACATCCGTCAACGAATTCATGTCACCACGCTGAACTGCAATGCGCGCCAGTTCCCCCTGCGCCTCCAGGCCAGGAGGGTTCAACTGCACCGACTGATGGAAGCTCCTCTCGGCCAGGCCGCTATCGCCTTTGGCAAGCGCGGCTTTTCCCAGCCAGAGCTGAATGAAAGCATCCTTCGGGGCATTATTGGCCGCATCCTGAAGAGCATTGACCGCTTCCGTTGTCTTGCCATTGTTGAGCAAAACGATGCCGTTCAGCACCACGACCTGAGGATCCTTGCCGTTCTTCTTCATTAACTCGGTTACCACGGCCTGGGCGGTCCCAAAGTCCCTGACCTGAAGAAGCGCACGGACATACCCCTCCTGCACGGACACATTCTTGGGGTACTGTTTGGCAAGGCTGGCAAATTCCGCCTTGGCCTTATCGAGCTGCCCAGAACCTGTGTAGTAGTCCGCCAGCATCCGCACGCCGCGGGGATTGTCCGCAAGATCCTTTGAAGCCTGACGAAGCACTTGTTCGGCCCTGGCGGGATCTCCCTCGCGGAGGACGATCCGAGCAACATTTTCCCGGGCGGAAAGGTTCTTTGGATCCGTGGCGACAGCAGTCCAACTGACTCTCTCGGCATCTTGCAGGCGATTGCCTTGGATATAGAAACCGGCAAGGATAAGCTTGGCGTTCACAGACTTGGGATCGAGATCAACAGCCTTCTTCAATTCGTTTTCAACCGACGAATTCTGCGTTGAATCACCGGATTCAAGCAAGGCTAGGGTTTCGTGCAGCGCCGCCTCGTTCGGGGCGAGCTCCAAGGCGCGGTGAATCTCATTCAGAGCCAAATCCTTTTGCCCTCGCCTGGCCGCAATGCGGGCAAGCAGGGAGTGAGCGTCGGCATTATTCGGCTGAACCTGCAGGACTGCGGCCGCCTGCGCCTGGGCATCGTCAGCCCTGCCTCCGGCCAGATACATACTGCCGAGATCGAGCCGCGCCTTTGTGTTTCCTGGCTGCAGACCCACGGTTCTCTGCAATTCGCCGAAAGCGGCGCTCAATGCGCCCATATGCAGGTACGTCTGAGCAAGCGCAAAATGCGCCTCCGCAAAGTTCTTGTCGATCTTCAAGGCGTTGGCAAACTGAATGGCCGCTTCCTTGTCCTTGCCCTGGGCGCTGAACCGCTGTCCACTTTCCAGATACTTATGCTTGCGCAAGTTTGGGTCACGGTGGCAACCGGACAAGAACGCAAACGAGAGAAAAAATATAAGCGCCAAAAATGCGGCGCGACGGTACCGCAATTTTCGCCTGCCATTGAAGCCGGATTGAAATGCCTTGCATCTGCTTTCCATTTTTCTCATCCTTTCAGGCTGTCTCTCGAGCGGCCACAACTTGAAGCAGTCACGTCGCAGATCCCTCGCTTTTTCAAATGCGCTTAGTCAGGGATGAATCCTGGCAGCAAGGGCGCAAGCTGCATGGTAAAGGCCTCGGCGCGCTTTTTCGCGGCCGACAGGTCTTCGCTGGAAGCAATCGGAGTGATGACCCGGATCAGCGCCCCATCCGTGCGATTCATCCGCATGGCATCGGCAACCAGATACATCTTCGCCATATACTCACTGGCCACACTGCGCCCATGGGCCTGGTACCAGTAGATGACGAACTGCCTTGTATCGCTGTTGGCTATGATATATTCGCCCACCCGGTGTGGTTTGCCCTTCGCATCGACCAGATCGACAGTATCCGATGACTCGAAGGTCCAACCCGCCCCGGGCAGACAATGCTTCGGAGAATGAATGGTCTGGCCGGTTCTCTGGGTTGGAAAGTAGCCGATGAAAAGGCTGATTGGCAACACCCGTGGCCCTTGTGTATAGATGCGCGAAAGGAAATCTCCGGCACCGAGGACGTTGCGCGTCTCCTGATCGATTGGCTGGTCATTTCCAGTCCATCCCGCGATGACGATTGGTAACTGGGACAAAGGCTCACTAGGGGGATTTCGATCTGTATTGGGGCGCGTATGCAGCAGCAGCGCCGTTCCGGCAAGCAGCAGGACCGCGGTCCAGAAACGCAGGTTCTTCATATCCGCCGCCTTTTAGCCGGAAACAGAGACATCGCGCGCTGAACACAATAGAGGCACACGAGCGAAATCAAAAAAATGACCCAGCCGGAAAACTCGTGGAAGAATCCCATGGCCTTGTCTGGGTCCCAGTACTGAACGCACAACCCGGTGCCGAGAATGCGTACAGCATTGGCGGCAATCGCGATCGGAATGCTGGCCAGAACGAGCAAGGTTCGCCGCCAGACGGACTTCTCCATGAAGTATCCATAAAAGACTGCGAGCGTAAACAAGCTCATCAAGGAGCGAATGCCACTGCAGGCCTCCGCCACCTCCAGTTTCATCGCAGCCAGTTCGATGATGTTGCCCTCGCGCAGAACCGGCACACCGAATAAAGGAAGCAGGGCGCTGGCCAGCTTGGAAGCCAGGATCTGCAGCGGAAAGGTGATCTGGTTGAAGAGGATGGCCGGAAGCGGGATGGCCAGCAACAGGACCAGCAGGGCGAAGCGCAGTTCCTTCAAGAACTGCCAGCCGCCAAAGCAAAGCACCAGTCCGGCCAACAGGATAAGCAGAGAAATGCGCGAGAGAAAGAGCTCGGACCCATAGACCCCCAGAAACAGGACGACAATTCCCAAGGCCATCACGGCAATTCCGCTCCAGGAAGGAGTGATTTTTGTGCCGAGGATGGTTTTTCTCTTCTGCCAGATCAGATACGCCGAGAACGGAGGCACCAGGAAGCCATGCGAAAAATCGGGGATCTGCCACCAGTCAGTAAGCAGCTTGCCCAGCACGCCGTAATAAACTGCCGCCACGAGCAGGAAGATTGTCCCCGCGCCCAATGCAAATTGAGCGTTGCGGGAGAGCCAGGAACCCTGGGGCGCCGCTGGAATCTGTGCATTTTGAACCATGTTTTCCGTGACGAAACCTTCGAACACACCAATCTGTACCACTTTACACTAGCAATTGGAGTGCCGAAAGTGAAATGAATTGATAAGGTGAGATCTTCATAACTCTCCTTGTTAGGAAATAGCTTCTCCGTCCTAGTAGAAAATATGTTCCACTTTTTCAGATTGGCCGATGGTACAATTTTTCTTGTTTAGAGAGAAGAATTTCTCCATTTCTGTGGCTCCCGTCAAATCAAGTGCGCGCCAAAGCGCATGACGTACCCAGAACGCCCGATTCCCCTCCAATCCACAAGATTTGGATGCGGCTTCCAAAGAAAAGCTGCATCCAATGATAAGTAGCCCCCAAATTCTTTATGGCAAGCATTGCAACCATGCATCAGGCAAAGCAGCAGGCAAGGCCGGTTTCTCCGGCATTGGCGCAGATTCAACGCGCAATTGCGGGGATCGCCAGAAGCGGCTGCCCAGTCCTGATCCTGGAGGCCGAGTTGGGATCACAAGCATCTGTTGCTGAAGGAAGCCCCCCGGGCCTCATCGTTTCAGGTCGAACGCCGGTTGATCCTGGAAGTTCTGGCTTCGACCGGCGGCAACCGGAAGCGCACGGCTGCCGACCCGATGATCATCTGCAAGGCCCTGCTCTACAAACTTAAGCAGATTGAAACGGAAAACTGGCCTGTAACCTGCAATAATTCTGTATCCTGCAAGAATGGAGATGGATTATGAAAACGGGAAGCCTCCTCATTACGATTACGGCGATTTCAGCGGCAGCGCTTTTGTGCCACGCTCAGGACAAGGAGCCTGCCGATCAGCCAGCTGCGCAGAATGCAGCCGCGCCAACGGCGCAAAGCACGTCCAGGCCGGCAATGACCGACAGCTATGTCCTTGACGCCTCCGATGTAATTACCGTTACGGTCTTCAAAGAGCCTACCCTGTCGGGCGGTCTGCTGGTCCGTCCTGACGGCATGATTTCCATGCCGCTTCTCGGCGATATCAGGGCCTCCGGGAAAACGCCGCTCCAACTGGCAGACGAAATTTCGTCCAAGCTGAAGAAGTATATACAGGATCCGAATGTTACGGTCGTTTTGGGCCAGATGAACAGCAAGAAGGTGTACCTGATGGGGGAAATCGGCCGGACCGGACCGGTTGATATGACTCCCGGCATGACTTTGCTGGAGGCCATTTCCACCGCTGGCGGCCTGGGACCATACGCCAACGCGAAGAAGATTTATATCTTGCGCAACGAGGGCGGAAAGCAGCAGAAGATTCCCGTGCAATACAAAAAGGCACTGAGAGGCGACAGCTCGCTCAATCTCATTCTTCATCCGGGCGATACGATTATTGTTCCTTAGGAGGCCAAAGATGAGACCATGCTACCCACTTCTGGCGATCTTCTTCATCGCCAGCGCGGCGACAGAAGCGCAGGTCGTTCCCGCAGTGACCCCAGGCCCCACCATGCTGCCTGTCATCAGCGGCACGCTGCACTTTGATCTGCGCTATTCGCAAACCGCGCAGTTCTACCAAAATGAGACCACGCAGAGCGCCATCGCTTCCGGAGATGCGGCCTATGCAAGTCCCAGCCTGACCCGCCCGACCAGCTTCGTCTATTCTGGCGGCGATATGTGGAACTTCTCCGGTAACAACGGGGAATCCGGAGTGTTCCAGCATCTGACAGTTTCTCAGGGCTTTTTGATGCGTGACTGGACCTTCATGCTCACCGACGACGTAAGCTATATGCCGCAATCGCCAACGACAGGGTTCTCGGGAATTCCCGGTGTGGGTAGTCTGCCCTCGTCGTCCACGTCGAGCCAGTCGATCCTGACCCTGAACTCACGCAGCGTCTACAACACGGTGACCGCGAGTTACACGCAACGCCTCAACCATGCAACAAGCCTCAGCCTCAACGGCAACTACGAAATCATGCGCTTTCCTGACGGCAACGGCCTGGAATCGAATCAGTGGCAGGTGGGTCCGCAAATTACCCGGCGGCTGAACGCGCGCAATTCGATTTTTGGCCAATACTCCTATTCTCGCTCCAGCTTTCCCGGGTATACCGTCACCATGAATACTCAATCCGCGCAGTTTGGCGGCCAGCGCAACTGGAGCCGGCGGTTAAGCACCTCCGCCTCCGCGGGACCGGAGTGGGTCCAAGGCTCAGACAGCGCGCAGATTCCTTCCTCGAGCGGACTGGAAGTGAATGCGAATGCCACCTACCAGGCCAAGTCAACGACAGCCTCTCTGATCTATTCTCAGGCAACTCAAGCAAGCGCGGGGGCGCTCGCGTCGTTCGGGACACGCAACTACGATACAACGGCTGGGCTCACGCGGCAGCTCGGAAGAGACCTGAGCGTAAACGCTACAGCCGCGTATATGCGCACCCGGGGACTGGACGTGGTCAACGCAACGAACAGTAAATATACCGGCGTAACAAACAGCGAATATGGCGGCGTTTCGGCAACGCGGAGATTGGGCCGATATTTCGACCTATTCGCAAGCTACACTGCAAGCAAGCAGTTATCGAGCTCCGTGCTTTCAGCGAAGGCTATTAATGGGGTGTCGCAGACAGTTACTTTCGGCATCGGATATTCGCCACGGGAAATGCACTTTAGAAAGTAAGTCATCAAGGAGACCTATGCTCGGGCATCGTGAATTGACCATGCAGGACTACGCGGGAATCTTGAAGCGGCGATTCTGGCTTATTCTGGTTTCCACGGTTCTGCTTCTGGGGATTAGTCTCGCAATCAGTTATATTCTGCCTGCGCGGTATGTGTCGCAGACGCTGGTGCTGATCGAGCAGCAGAAGGTTCCTGAAGACTATGTCAAGCCCGTCGTCAATGAGGATCTGAACGGGCGGCTGGCGTCGATGCGGGAGCAGATCATGAGCCGTTCGCGCATTCAACCGATTGTGGAGCAATTCAACTTGTACGCCAGCAACAAATACACGCTGGACGATCGCATCGATTTGGTGCGCAAGGATATCGGCATCAAGCCAATTCCCGCTGTCTCGGAGTCACATGGAATGCCGGGTTTTTATATTACATTCAGGGCGCGGGATGCGCAAACGGCCCAGAAGGTGTGCGGTGAAATCACATCCCTGTTTGTCAGCGCAAATCTGAGCGCGCGCGAGGAATCCGCGGAGGGCACCACCAGCTTTCTGAAGCAGCAACTCGACGACGCCAAGGCAAACCTTGATGCGCAGGACAAGAAGCTGGCTGAGTTTGAGCAGAAGAATTTAAGCCGGCTTCCGGGGCAGACGGTCCAGCTCGGGGATATTAGCCTTGCCACTGGAAGCGCCAACGAAAGCACGCTTCAGGCGCTTACGACCCAGCTCAACGCCGCTACGCAGACGGTGAACCGCTTGCAGCAGAACGAGACTTTTCTGGATGCCATGATTGCCCAGCAGACGCAGGAATCGTCGCACGCCGATCCGGTCACGGGGACATCGGAGAGCGGGCTTAAAACGCAACTCAAGAGCGCCCTCGAACAAGAAAAGGAATTGGAAGCTCTTTATACGCCCAGTTATCCAGATGTTGTTGCGATGAAGCGCAAGATTGCCGGCCTGCGGGCGGAGATTGCGCGCGCCAGCTCCGAACCGGCAAAAGCAGAGGCCGCTTCAAGCCATTCCGACTCGCCGCAGCTTCAGCAGTTGAAGGCTCAGCTTCGATCGGAGCGGCAGTCACTGGCCAACGCCAAGCAGGATCAGGCCCGGATTGGGCAGCAGATTCGCACCTACGAAGCAAGGATCGAGTCAAGCCCAATGATCGAGCAAGAGTACAAACAGGTTACTCGCGACCATGAGACGGCCCTGCAGTTCTACAACACTTTGCTGACCAAGATGAATGAATCCAGCATGGCAACCGCGCTTGAACACCGCCAGCAAGGCGAGCAGTTCCGCGTCATGGATGCACCGAACCTTCCCGACTCGCCCACCTTTCCAAACCGGCGCATGTTCGCCGTCGGGGGTCTTGCGTCAGGCTTGCTTCTCGGTTTGATCATCGCCGCACTGCTGGAGTATCGCGATACGTCCATTCGCAACGAGAGGGACGTTTGGGCCTTCACCAAATTGCCGACGCTGGCGGTCGTCTCCTACCTCAACAAATTGGATCGCCCCAGCACAGGCAGCAAGTTCTGGAAGCGCTCTGCCCGGAAGACCGATTCTATTGAAAGTGCGCGCGGATAGCCATGTATAAATCCTTCTTTGGCCTTCAGGCCCTTCCGTTCGAATCCAGTCCTGATCCGCGATTTCTTTTCTTGAGACCGCAGATCAAGGAGGCGCTTGCCTGCCTGCAGTTCGGCATTGCGGCACGCAAGGGCTTTGTGGTCATGACCGGAGAGGTCGGAACGGGAAAAACCACCCTGCTCAAGACTGTCCTGGACACCTTCGCCAAGGAGCGCATTTCGACGGCTTTCGTCTTCAATCCGCGCCTGGACGTGCTCGACTTTTTCGAGTTTGTGCTCACGGACTTCGGCATTCCGATCAAGTCGCGGACAAAGTCGAGTATGTTGCTGCAACTCAATGGCTGGCTGATTGAGCGTTTCCGCGACCATCAGTTGTGCGCCATCGTAATCGACGAGGCGCAGGATCTCTCCTGGGAACTTCTCGAAGAGGTTCGCTTGCTGACCAATCTCGAAACCTCATCGGAGAAGCTGGTGCAGATTGTTCTTTCCGGCCAACCGGAGCTCGAAGAAAAGCTTCACCACCCCAGCGTTCGCCAGCTTCGCCAGCGGGTTTCGCTCTGGTGCAGGACACAGCCGCTGACCTGCGAAGAGACACAGGCTTACATCGCTGAAAGATTGCGTATTGCCGGAGCCAGTGAGCCGGTGCTGCTGCCCGAAGCGACAGAGCTTGTCTATCGCTACTCGAAAGGGATACCCCGCATCATCAACCTGATCTGCGAGCAATCCATGATCAGCGCTTATGTCGATCAGATCAAGCCGATTCCGGCGCACATTGTTGAATCCGTCGGCCTGGAGCTCGATCTGGTTCAGCATCCATTCACGATTTCATCCTCTGCCATGCAAGGGGTCATGCAGCATTCTCTGCAAACGGGCCTTTCCAACGCCATCCAATCCACCCCGGAAAGCGCCGATTCACTGAAGGAACGTGAGCTATGAGCCGTATATACGATGCACTTCAAAGAGCTGAGCTTGAGCGGAAAACGGCACAAGACGAGGAACCTGCAGCGATTGCCGAGCCGCGTGTTAATTCCGTCGTGGAGGAACTACCACCGGTCAGGGATGACATAAGCCTCGAAGGCATCGCGCGGCTGCCCTGGAATCCATCCATGGACTACCTGCCGACGCTCGGAGATCGCGGTGAAAGCATCGAGCAATTTCGCGGCCTGCGCTCGCAGATCTATCAGTTTCGCGATCAAGGACCGCTCAAGACGATTCTTGTCAGCAGTGGCATGCCCGCGGAGGGCAAGAGTTTTGTCGTGACCAATCTGGCCATCAGCCTGGCGCGCAACAAGAACAATCACGTCCTGCTGATTGACGCCGATCTTCGCGGGCCATCGCTGCATACCGTTCTGGGCGCGCCCAGAACGCCGGGACTCACGGAATATCTCACTGGAACCGCGGAGGTCAGTGACATTCTGCAGCGCAATCAGAAGCCGCACATCGGTGAAACCAGCCCCGCGCGCAGCATTCCGAATCTCACCTTTATCCCCGCCGGGGCGGGCGGCGACAACTCTTCGGAGTTGGTCGCCAATCACCGTATCGAAGAACTGATCGCAACCCTGGCGCCGCACTTCGACTGGATTCTGATCGACACCCCGCCGGCTCTCGCCTTTGCGGACGCCGTTGACCTTGCCCATGCAGCCGATGCGGTGCTGCTTGTTGCCCGCTCGGCAACCACGCCATACGATGTTGCGCAGCGCGTGCAGGCCGCCTTCAGCAACTCGCGCATCCTCGGCTTTGTGCTGAATGCGGTCACGGACGCCCCACGCAACACCTCTTACTACTACTACGATTATCAGGACACCGGGAGCGGATCGCATCGGGGAAAGGATAAAAGGCATAAAGGATGATCCGACTTTTCAATGTCTACTATCCGACACGGACACTGGTGCTGCTTCTTTGCGAAGTGCTTCTGGTGGGAGGCTCATTTCTGCTCGCCACAGCCCTGCTCATGGGGCCGGATACATACATTGCGCTGTTCTATGAAAACGGCCTGCTGGAGATTGCAGGCATCACGGCCTTCACCTTGCTTCTCACTTATTATTTCGATCTGTATGAGCCCCGGCGCATCTCGGAGAGCTGGGAAATCTACTTTCGCCTCCTGCTCGTTCTCAGCGTTTTGTCTTTTATTCTTGCCGGAGCCGTCTATATTTTTCCGAATTTATACATCGGTCACCATGTCTTTTTTGCTGGTATCTCCTTCCTCGCGGTTGCCATGGTCTTCTGGCGCTGGGCCTATGAGCGGATCATTGGCCTCCCGATCTTTCGGGAACGCGTATATGTGCTAGGTTGCGGACCTCTGGCGCACTCCGTAATTGAAACCCTGCGTGCCAGCCGCGATGCAGGCTTGGAAGTCATCGGCTGGAAAGGCGAAAGCGAGACCCGTGGACAAAGCGATCGCTTTGCCGCGGAACTTCGCTCGTTTAGCCATCCAAAGCCCGGCGTTGATCGTGTCATTGTCGCCATGGAAGACCGCCGCGAAGCCATGCCGGTTCGGGAACTGCTGAATCTTCGCCTTTGCGGCGTTGTCATTGAGAATTCCAACGCACTTTTGGAGCGGCTTTCAGACAAGTTGCCGCTGGATGGGCTCAACCCAAGCACCCTTATCTTCGCGGAAGGCTTCGACATGAGTGCCGCGCAGAGACTTTTTCGGCGCCTGCTTTCGCTCGCAGTTGCTCTCACCGCGATTGTGATCTGCCTGCCATTTATTCCATTCATTATTCTTGCGGTGCGCCTTTCCTCGCCGGGTCCTGTTTTTTTCAGCCAGACGCGCGTCGGACTCCGAGGACATTTGTTTACCCTTTACAAGTTCCGCACCATGCGGATGGACGCCGAGGCAAATGGAGCGGTATGGGCGACCAAGGACGATTCACGCGTTACTGCGATTGGCAGATTCATGCGAAGGACCAGAGTCGACGAGATTCCGCAACTTTGGAATGTACTCCGCGGAGACATGGCTTTTGTTGGTCCCCGTCCAGAACGCCCTGAGTTTGTGCAATGGCTGAGTAGTGAGATTCCCTATTATGATCTTCGGCACATGATTCGCCCAGGACTTACCGGTTGGGCACAGGTGCGCTATCGATATGGCGCAAGCCTGGAGGAAACCAGGCGCAAGCTCGAATACGATCTCTATTACGTCAAGCATCTGTCGATTGGTCTCGATCTGCTCATCCTGTTTGAGACCATCAAGACCATCATTCTGCGGAGAGGCTCCCAGTGAGAATCGTCTTCTGGCTGTCGATGATTGGCATCCTATATACCTATCTGGGATACCCGGCAATGATATGGATGCTTGCACGGTTGCGGCCACGGCCCTGGACAGTCAAACCGATTTCTCCCAGTGTAAGTATTGTGCTCGCGGTACATAACGGCGCAGCGCTGCTGCCGCGCAAGATCCAGCACTTGCTTGACCTCGACTACTCCGGCATCAAAGAAATCATCATCGTCTCGGATGGCTCGACGGACGGCACGGCAGAGCTTCTGACGCGCCAGCACGATCCGCGTCTTACGGCTCTCATCTTGAAGGAGCACGGCGGCAAGGCCGTTGCCCTCAATGCCGGCATGGCAAAGGCCACGGCTGACGTGATTCTCTTCGTGGACATCCGGCCGGAAATCGCTTCGGGGGCGATTCAGCAACTGGTCAGCAACTTCGCGGACCCGAAGGTTGGCTGCGTGGCCGGTGAACTGAAGCTGAGCAGGGAAGGCCACGACACCACCACCAAGGCGGTCAGCGGAGCCTACTGGCGTTATGAGAAGTGGATCAGAACTTGCGAGTCCATCTGCGGATCTCCAGTCGGCGTCTATGGCGGTTTCTACGCGATCCGTCGCGAACTCGCCGTGCCGCAGCCTGCCGGTATCATTCTGGACGATATGTTCGAGCCGCTCTCCGTGATCCGCAAGGGCTATCGGTCAGTTATCGATTCAAAAGCCTTCGTCTACGACACCTGGCCGAAGAAGATTGAAGAAGAGTTCAATCGCAAAGTGCGTACGCTGGCAGGAAACTTCCAGCTCTTTCGTCTTGCGCCATGGACGCTTGCCCCGCGAAATCCAGTCTTCTTTCAGTTGGTATCGCACAAGGTCATGCGCCTGGCTGTGCCTTATCTGCTGGTTCTGCTGCTCGTTTCCGCGCTGGCCCTTTCGAGCAACTCACTCCTTTACGCGACATTCGCGTTTTTTCAGATTTTCTGCTGGACCCTTGCTCTTGTTGCTCTGCGCTACAGAATTCCCGTGCTGCATCATCTCGCAGACCTGGCCAGTGCGCTGCTCATGCTGAACGTGGCCGCCGTCGCCGGGCTCTACAAGTTTCTCTTTACGCGTGGCCCGCTTTGGAAAATCTGGACTTCAAATGAGCCAGCCGCAGAGGCTGCAATTTCTGAAACGGAGTAGCCACTGCTGCTTGAACAGCTTCTGATTGCCGAGAGGAGCACGAATTCGTCATGAACCACACGAAAGCGCTGTTCACTTCCATGGTGGGAATCGGAGCCATCGTGATCGGCTACGGTTTTCACAGCCACATTCTCAGGGTCAAGGCGTCGAAACTGGAGCACATTGCCGCACCCGCGCCTTACTTTCCTCCTGGTGCGATCTGGACACAGGACGTGAGTCACGCGCCCGTCGATCCCCAGTCTTCCACCATCATTGGCTGGCTCGCGGATGCGGGCGGATGGGGCTACGGCAGGATGCAGGTTGACTTCGAGCTCCGTGTATTGCAGTCGGATGCCACCACTCCACAAGTTCCCTTCCGCAAAGGCCCGGTGTTCTATGCCGCGGACTCCGATATGCTCTCCACATTCCCTCTCCCCGCCGGAGGTGGCATCGAAGGGAAGAAGGACTATACGTGTCCTTCTGACGAGGCCGATTGCCACCTCATCGTAGCCGACCGCAGCCATGGCAAACTCTACGAAGCGTATCAAGCCAACTACGCAGGGGGTGTCCTTACGGCAAGCGGTCTGGTGGTGTGGGATCTCAACCGCGTGTATCCTCCGTCTGGACGAGGGGATCAATGTTCCAGTGTCGATGCTGCCGGCTTTCCCATTGCGCCGCTGCTGTTCAACGCCGACGAACTTGCAACCGGAAGCATCAACCACGCCATCCGCTTTATTCTGCCCAATCCACGGATGCGCAAGGGCTTCTTTGTGCATCCCGCCACGCATGCCGGCGCGCCAAGCGGGCCCGAGACCGCACCGACAATGGGCACCCATTTCCGCCTGAAAGCCTCGTATGACGTATTGAAGCTGACACCCGCGGCACAGGTCGTCGCGCGAGCCATGCAGAAGTACGGCATGTTCCTTTCAGACGGTGGGCAGGTCGCTCTCACCGCGCAGAGCGACGACGACACGAAAGCAAAGTATGCTGACCTGGATTTTGGTCCCCACGCGTTGGGGGCCTTGAAGGTGACCGACTTTGAAGTCCTCGATATGGGAACGCCAATCCCTTTGACGGATAGCTGCGTGCGGAATCCGTAAATCGCTTTCGGCGCTCATTTGCCCGACGCTGGCGCGGACGGACTACTCCCTGTGGTTGGAGCTTTTGAGGTCGGCGCGGCAACCGTTTCTTTCCCCGCCGCTGTAGGGACGGCGGGGATGGGCTGCGCGCTGGCTGCGGGTGAAGCTTGCCCGGCCGGTTTTGGAGCAGCCGAGGGAGCAGCAACTGCTTCGGCAGGAAAGGCTGCCGAATTCACCACGGAAGGATCGTCGTGGAGCTTTACATAAAGCTGCCCTGTTGTTGGACGAGGAACCGACAGAATGTAGCCGGGGAAGCCCTCGGGAACCTGTACAGGGTGAGTAAACTGCGGATCGCTTGAAAACGAATCCACCAGGAAGAGCTTGGAGCCCGTCAGCTTGCACGGTTGATCGGCTGCATCCGGGCATTTGAGATCGCCAAAGACAGGCAAGCGGACCAGCGTGGCAAGAGGCAGCCAGTCGCCCTCCACTCCTTTTTCAACCTCGCGGAAGCGCAGCGGTCCGGAAGCGGAGGAAGCAAAAGCCTTGGCCGTATCGAGCGTAGCCAGAGCGACCTGCGAATCTTCCAGGGTCAGACCACTGGTCAAGGTGAGTGTCGTCAGATAGGAACCATGGACAGCAGCCACTTCGATCTTCTCTTCACCAGAAAATGCGGCCGGAACTTGCGCATGAATCGAAAAAATCAATTGCGCATTTTGCGGAAGTTCGTCCGGGCCAGCAAGTTGAATCTTGCTGGGGTCGCTCGATGCGGAAGGCTGAACGCTCTTTCCAATCAGCGTAACCTGGGGACGGGGAGACGCCACGGTTGTTTCCAAGCTGAGGATGCGGCCATCATTCAAAGTGACCTTGGCCGTCGAGCTGTCTCCCTCTTTCAGCGCTACAGCGGCTTTGGCATCCGCTGTAGCCAGGGATAGCTCATCCGCATCGTCATCCGCAGTGTGCAGAGCTGGCTTGAAGCTGATCCCATTCAGCGTGAGTTCTTTTACCTTGCCCAGATGACTGCCTTTGAGCACGCCAGCTAGATCGCCAGCATGGAGGGTAAAGCTGTCGAAATGGCCGGCTTGAGCAAAGGCCTGCAACGAAACCGTATCAGCCTCTTTGCTTCCGAACTGCTTGACCAGCAACGTCAGTGCGCCTGGCTTGGCTTTTTTGAGCGGTACCGTAACAAGCACCTCGTTCGGCTTCGTCGATTTCCACTCTGCCTTTTCTGGCTTTCCAGAGGGCTGCTGCAGCATGATGCTGTCAACACAGGCGGCTTCTTGCGCCACAAGATGCACGGTGCCGTCATGGCCCGCGATCAAAGATTCCTGATCGTCGTCGGCAAGCGCCCAATGCTGCGGGTGTGCATTCTGAAGACGGAATTCCGGGCCATTGTACGGCTCGAAGCCCCAGTAGCCGTGGAGCGAACCGTCCAGCACATCGCCGAAATTCGAAGGACTAAGCCCCGCGGTATTCGCGATAAATCCGCCCTTCTCCGCATCGGCCGTCACCGGCAAATCGACGATCTTGCCATTTTTTCCCTTCAGGCGAAGGACCATATCGTGGGCGTAGGCCGTTGCAAAGACCAGCGGCGCGCCCTCGGCGGGCAGCACCAGTTCCGTTTTCTCCGCGCAGTACACCTCTTTGGGATCGACGGGATGCAGAGGTGGCATCCGAGGCGATTCGACCGCCGGCAACGCAACCACCAGGACCGACTTTGGATTGTGAAACGAGGGGACTGCATTGAGTTCGAGTGAAAGCAGCTCGCCCTGCTCGGTGGCCAGCGCGGGAATGTACTGATACTGCGCGGTATGGAAAGACTCCATGATGCGCGCAATGTCCACAACCGAGGCGATATAGGGACTGTAGTAGCCAAAACCAGCCTTCGGCGTGTAGCTCAACTGCTCGACCAGATCAACCGAAGCGTCTGAAGTGAGGGCCTGGACAATCGAAGTGCTGTGTCCGTCATTCAGCACCAGTGATTCCCGGCCTTGCATCAGGCAGGGAGCCTGCAATTCAGGCGTTCTCTGGAGGCAGTCTTCATCAAACTTGATGGAAAGGCTGCGCGCCAGCAGCGGCGAAGCCGTCTTCAGATGGTCGAAATCGGCCTGACTGATTCTTTGGATGGAGGCCAGATAGACTTTCAACCGGGAGCGGTCAAGCGTGGCCTGATTCAGATCCTGCGATGCGCGCACAAAAGCGCCCGGCCGACCGCGAACAGCTCCGACAAGCGTTTTGAAGTCTCCGCCAGTCTCAGGAGCAAGGAAAACGAGCACCTGCTGGGCATCCTGGGGAACCGTGACTTTCAGGCCGTTGCTGCCCTTGTGATTCCAGGTCTCCGACGAAAAGAACCAGTTCTCCGGCGGCGGATTGGTCGCGCCGCGCAGAAAGGCCGCTACGAGAAGATAGTGCACGGACTGGCCTGAAGGAAGATCGGCTTTGATCGACACCTGATCGCCAACCGAAAGATTGGGAACCTCGGAGATCGGCAGGGTCTTGCCTGCATGAATCACCTTGATTTCCAGTTTGGGGCCGGCCAGATCAAACGGCGCGGGATCAGCAGATGCAAGACCGAAAGCTACAAGAAAAACCAAGCAGAAAACTCGCGACCATGAAGCCATAAGAAATTTTCTGAACCTCTACCTAAGGTTAGACGTATTGGCTCCCGATTTGTGATGCAACGGCACAGTGTTCACTACCTGGCAACCAATCAGAGCGCCCGATCCATTAGGTAAACCGGGGAGCGATTTTTGCGAACTTTTTCAGAAACTTCTGGAATTCATTCAGCGGCAGAGGGGGGCTGTACAGATAGCCCTGGAAGGTATGGCAGCCGAGATCGGCGAGGAAGTTCCGCTGCTCTTCGGTTTCCACGCCCTCGGCGACGACCGACAGTCCCATGGCATGGCCCATCGAAATCACGGATTGCGCAATCGCTCGGCTGGTTGCGTCCACCAGCATATCGCTCACAAACGACCGGTCGATCTTCAGTTCATCCAGGGGTAGGAACTTGAGGTAGGACAGCGAGGAATAGCCCGTGCCAAAGTCGTCCAGGGAGAATCTCAAGCCATGAGACTTGAGTTCTTTCATCTTGGCGATAACCTCATCGATATTCTCTGCAAGAACGCTTTCAGTCAATTCCAGCTTGAGGGTCCTGGGATTGGAACCAGTGCGCTCGATAGCCTGCCGCACCTGCGCCACAAACTCCGGCTGACGAAACTGCAAGGCGCTGATATTGACCGAAACTCCAAAATTATGCTGCTGCTGGCTCTTCCACGCCGCAATCTGCATGCAGGCGGTGTTCAGAACCCACTCTCCCAGAGCCAGGATCAGGCCCGTTTCCTCTGCCATGGGAATGAACTCGTCCGGTAGCACAAGGCCGCGCGAAGGGTGCCTCCAACGAATCAGAGCCTCGACGCCCGTCAAGCGATCCATATTCACTTGAGGCTGGTAGTAAAGCTCAAACTGTTCCTTCTTGATTGCCTGGCGGAGGTCATCCTCCATTGCCGCGCGGGCGTTGACGATCGTCTGCAAGGCAGGCGAGAAAAAGCGCATCATGTTGCGGCCAGCCGCCTTGGCCTGATGCAGGGCAATATCGGCCTGCTGCAGAAAATCGTCCGTGCTGTTTTGCTGATTTCCAAAGACTGTGACCCCGATACTGGCGGTCGAGAGACGCTCGTGGTCATCGATCAGGTAGGGCTGGCTGATTGAAGCCATGATTCTCTCGCCGACAGCCTTAACCTGGTTCGCGGTCTCCTCGGCGACTTTGCACAGGCCTTCGAGCAGCACGACATACTCATCACTGCCCAACCGGCACACCGTGTCGGCTTCGTGAACGCAAGCGGAGATGCGCCGCGCGGCTTCCTGCAACAGAAGATCGCCTTTCTGATGGCCGAGGGTATCATTCAACGTCTTGAAATTATCCAGATCGATCCGCAGAAGCGCCCGCAAGCACTTTCCCTGTGCGCTGTTGGCTTCAGGTTGAACCAGCCTCTCCATCAACAGGCGGCGGTTGGGCAGGCCGGTCAGCGGGTCATAGAAGGCGAGACTCCGGATGGTGTTCTCCGCGGCCTTGGCTTGAGAAAGATCCCGCGCAATGGAGAGAATGTAGGGAACACCATCTATCTTCATCTCCGAAGCCGAAACCTCCGCCCAGAGAACCTCCCCGTTCTTCTTTTTGAACTGAGCCTCCAAGCTCCGGCAAGCTGACTTTTCGCGCAGCTCATCTACCAAGGCTCGCCGTTCGACGGGATTCGCCCAGATCCCCAGTTCTATCGCGGTCCGCTCAATCACTTCTTCGCGTTCGTATCCCAAGTCGTCAAGGAATGCCTGATTGCAATCGATAAACCTCCCATCGCTCAGGCGGCTGATACTGATGGCATCAGGACTGGTATCGAATACGGTGCGGTAGCGTTCCTCGCTTATCCGCAAGGCCTCGGTGGTCGCCTTGGCCGCGGAAATATCCCGAACCACGAGATGGATGCTGGGAACACCAGCCAGTTCAATCCGCGCCCCCGAAATCAGGACCCAAAGCTTCTGCCCGTCCTTTTTACGGAGCTGAAATTTCATATCCCGGCAAACGCTACCCTCGCGCAGCGCCTCGATCAATCTCAGCCGGTCCTGAGGGCTTGCCCACATATGGAGTTCTTCAACGGTGTGCCCCAGGACTTCCTCGCGTTTGAATCCAAACATGCGCAGCGCGGCCTGATTGACATCAGTAAGCTTTTCGTCCGCAATGTTGCTGATGGTGATGGCGTCTATGCCGGCCTCAAAGGCAGCGCGGTAGTGTTCTTCGCTCATCCGCAGTGCGTTCTGGGCCTCGGCCAGCCGCTGCTCGGCGATCTTCCGTGCATTGATGTCTTCGGCCAGGGAGACCATGTGAATCAAGCGCCCTTTGCTGTCGCGCTGCGGCCAGGTCGTTATCCGTACCCAGGTCAGGCTGCCATCCTTGCGAATCAGGCGCTCTTCGAAATGGGCATGGTCGATTTCGCCCTTCGAGAGCCGTGTGCTAATTGACTCATTTTCAGCGCGATCGTCCGGATGTATCATCTGCTGGATGGTCAGGCTGGGGAACTCCTCCAGCGGGTAGCCGGCAATCTCGACGAAACGCGTATTGCAGCGCAGGTATCTCCCTTCGAATGAAATATGGGCGATGCCAACCGCGGCCTGCTCGATGGTGGAGCGGTAGCTCATCTCGCTCTCTCGCAGCGCCATCTCCGCCTGCTTGTGCTCAGTGTTGTCGAGAATGAAACCTTCGACATAGAGATACCTGCCATCGGCATCGCTGATCTTCCGGGCGCTCAGTAAAGACCAGAAAATCGTGCCATCCTTGCGCCGGAGCTGGCACTCGAAGCCCCGTACGACTCCCTGCTCGCTGATTTGCCGCTGGAAGCGGGCGCGCTCCTCCTCGTCGACCCACAGTTGATCGCGCAGATTTGCGCCCGAGGCATTGAGATCGTCCAGGGAGTCGTACCCCAGAATCCTCAGGGCGGCATGGTTCATCGCAATGGCTTTGCCTTCGGGGGAAGATTGAAAGATTCCTTCGATTGCCCCATCGAAAATGGCGCGATACTCCTTCTCCGCCTCCTGCAGCGCCTTCTCCGCCGTCTTCCTCTTCGTGATGTCCTTGCCGAAGACAGAAACACCCGTCGTTTTCCCGTCGACGACGATGGGGTTGAGAGTCAGCTCCACGGTGGAATCATTCGCAAGGGATTGCTCAAGCTGAAATGAGCCTTCAGCCCTCACGCGCTCCCTGAGAGAAAGCCAAAGCGCCACGCTCTCTGGCGGGAAAAAATCCTCCAGACGCATCCCCACCGTAGGCGTGACGCCATAGGTTTTATGGCAATACTGCTGCCAGGCCCGGTTGCATGTGGTCAGCCGTCCATCGAGATCCACAGCCCAGATCAGGTCCTTCGTGCTGTCAATCAACGCCGAAAGATTGGCTTCAGAATGAATGCGCATTGACCTTTTCCTTCTGCCGATGAACTTTCCTTCGATCTACGAGAGCCGTGCTGTTTGAGGGGATGCGCAGTGAACCGTCGCGTCGGACTGCTGCCCGATTCCGCAGAGTATCACTCTCCCCATGAACCTGGACATCTCTCCCAGCGAGAGAACATATTGGGCGAAAAAAGGAATGGTCTGAAAAATACCTGCGGGACTAGAGCATTTTCGGAATTGGTGTAGACCGAAGCCACGCTGCTAAGTGGCTTTTTTCTCAAGAAAAAGCCACCTTCCAGCGCCCTTGAAAAGTCTACATGTATTCCGAAAATGCTCTATCCTCCGCGAAGGCAGCTTCCATCCCACTCTTTCATCTGGGGCGCATTGTCTCATAAAACCGGATGCCTGAATTGTTCAATTTTTACCACTTACACACCACGGTAATAGGGCATCTCTGGAGCCTGCGACACGCCCCGATGAAAAAAGGCGCCATCTCCGTTCAGGAAATGGCGCCCATTTGAATTTCAGCTTTGGTTGAGGCTTATGCCTTCGCGATCGGGTGGCTGGCATAGTGCAGCAGCACGGCAACGGCGCAACTGGTGAGCCGCGTCTTGGCCGAATCCGCCCGGCTGGTGAGAATGATCGGAACGCGCGCGCCGAGCACGATGCCAGCCAGCTGCGCCCCGCCGAGGTATTCAAGCTGCTTGGCCAGCATGTTGCCGCTTTCGAGGTCGGGCACCGCCAGGATGTCGGCCTGTCCAACGACCGGCGAGACCAGGTGCTTGATCTGGGCTGCCTTCGCGTTGACCGCCGTATCGAAGGCCAGCGGGCCGTCGAGGATGCCGCCCGTAATCTGGCCGCGATCCGCCATCTTGCAGAGAGCCGCCGCGTCCAGCGTGGACTGGACCTTGGGATTCACCGTCTCCATCGCCGACAGCAGTGCGACCTTCGGCTTGGGGATGCCCAGCGCATGAGCCAGGTTGATGGCGTTCTGCACGATGTGAAACTTGTCTTCCAGCTCGGGAGCAATGTTGATGGCCGCGTCGGTAATCAGCAGTGTACGCTCATAGGCTGGCGTATCCATGACAAAAACATGGCTGATGCGGCGGCCACCGGCGCGCAGGCCGGTTTCACGCTGCATGACCGCTTTCATCAGCACGTCGGTGTGCAGGCTGCCCTTCATCATGGCCTGCGTATCGCCATTGCGGCACAGGGCCACGCTCAACTCAGCGGCCTTGGACTCGTAATCGGCCTGAACGATGGGGAAGGCTGAGATATCAACGCCGATCTTGGCGGCCAGCGCCTTGATCTTGGCTTCGTCGCCAACCAGCGTGGGCTTGATGAGCCCTTCGGCGGCGCCTTCCACGGCGCCACTGAGCGCCACGTCGGAAAGCGGCCAGCAAACCGCAGTGGTGATGGCGGGCAGCTTCTTACAGCGTTCCAAAAACTTGTGAAAAACATGGTAGTCGGCGGGATGGCCAACCATTGGGTCAACGGTGCCGGCTTCAGCCAGTTGTGCAAGATCGCTCATCGATATTCTCTCCCGGCTTGCGCAGCAAACAGCCGGCAAGCCTTACAGCTATATTTTTCGCTCTATTGCCTGATTGCGCCAGTGCCAAGGGTCACAACGCGGCCCAGCGTCCCATATAGTGAAAACACTTCGTTTCCTGCTTTTGAGGCACACCGGCAGGACAGGGCGATCGAAAATTACCTTCCAGAAGCGGCCAGCCAGGAGCGCAGCACTTCATCGACGCGCACCTGCCACCCTTCCCCTGTAGCACGCAGACCTTCCGCCACATCGGGAGACAGACGAATGGAGATGGGCACCTTGCGAGGAGCCTTCTGCGGTCCACGCTTGCGGATGGAGCGAAGTGTCTGCTGTTCCGCTTCCGGCAGCGCAGAAAAGGACGCAGCGTGGGCAAAATCCTCTGCAGTCAACTCGCGCACTTCGCCATCCTGGTTAGTCAATGTTCTGCGGTTTGCCATAAAGTTTTGCCTCCCTCTTGTTCGTCTTGCGAAAACTGATCACGCGGATTCCGTCTGGGGTTGGGATATAGCAGAGCAGATGGAGCCGCTTGTCCAGATACCCCACGGCAATTCTTCGCGTCTCTCCCTTGCGAATCTCCGTCAGGAATATCGCCGTGTCAAAATCGAAATCCTCTGCCCGCTCGAATGGAAGCCCGCGTTCGCGGATGTTGCGTTCATTCTTGTTCGGGTCAAAGGTGATCGCCATGAACTTTATTGTATATGCAATTTGTCTCTAGAAAACAATGATTCCGGCAACTTTTCCCAAAGCATCAAAAAATCTAGCTTGATCCCTTGGAAACACTCGTCGCCCCCATTCGGTCACGAAACAATGCCGAAGTCCAAATTTTGATAGCACGCTGCCAGAATTTCGATGTCGATAGGCGACGTGCCTTTGAGCTTCTTGATGGCTTTCTGCGGACCGCTTCTTTTACTTCACTTCCAGCATCCGGTCGAGGGCGACTTTGGCCCAGTGCTTGACACTGGGACGGACCTGAATCCGGTTGACGACGCGGCCCTCGACCAGATTCTCCAGAACCCAGGCCAGGTGCTGCGGGCTGATGCGGTACATGGTGGTGCAGAGGCAGCCCGTGTCGTCGAGCGTGATGATGCGCTTGCCCTCATCGGCAAAGCGGCGGGCCATGCGATTGACCAGGTGAATCTCCGTACCCACGGCGAACATCTGGCCCGCGGGCGCTTGGTCAACCAGAGCGATGAGCCGTTCGGTGGAGCCCAGAGCGTCGGCCTTCTGGCAGACCTCCCAGCGGCACTCCGGGTGGACGATGACCTCGATGCCGGGATATTTTGCGCGCACCGCATCGACGTGGCCGGGCAGAAAGCGCTGATGAACGGCGCAATGGCCCTTCCACAGGATGAGGCGGCTGGCAGCCAGTCTTTCTGCTGTCTGGCCACCCTGATTTTGACCAAGCTGAATGGCCCACGGATCCCAGACGGCCATCTCGTCGAGGGGAATACCCATGGCGTAGCCCGTGTTGCGGCCCAGATGCTGGTCGGGCAGGAAGAGGATGCGCTTGCTGCGTGCGAATGCCCACTCGAAAGCGGCGCGGGCGTTCGACGAAGTGCAGACCAGCCCGCCGCGCTCGCCGCAGAAAGCCTTGATGGCCGCGGTCGAGTTCATGTAGGTCAGGGGCAGGATTTCGCCGGCAAGTCCGAGACGTTCCAGCGCTTCCCAGCAAGCTTCCACCTGCGAAATTTCCGCCATGTCGGCCATTGAGCAGCCGGCATTGAGGTCGGGCAGGATGACTTGCTGGTCTTCATGGCCGAGAACATCCGCGCTCTCCGCCATGAAGTGCACGCCGCAGAAAACAATGTATTTGGCGTCGGTGTCGGCGGCAATTCTGGACAGCTTGTAGCTGTCGCCTGTGGCGTCGGCAAAGCGGATCACTTCATCGCGCTGATAGTGGTGGCCGAGCAGGAGGGTTGAAGCGCCCAGTTTGGCGCGCGCCTCTGCAATGCGCTGGTCCATCGTATGGTCGGGAAGGGCCAAGTAGTTTTCGAGACTACAAGTACTGCCAGCCTCCGGCGAGGCCGCCGTTAAATCATCAAGGACCAGGTTCACCGTATTCCGCCTTCAGCCCGGCTCACCACTCCAGATTTCTGGAAAGGCAGCGGACGGGGATGTTGAAAGCAAACACAACTGCAGTGGATGCACTAACCACCCTGAGGTGAACGGCACGGATGCCGGACGCTTCAGATAAGCCCCCATCCACGGGGTTGTTGCAGTCCTGTCAAACCAGCATTGCCAAACTAGGATGCGGTGCCGAACCGGCGAATTCCAAGTAAGATCGCGCCGGGGGGAAGCCGCTCCCACTGCCTATTAGTGTAACAAAGCCTTAACACTGACTCAAATGGCCGGTGAACGAGGCAGCGCACTGCAAGTTTGTGAGCGACCTGCGAGGACAGGTATCATGAGCTTTGATGGGAATGCAGCCAACAATTCAAGTTGCCAGCCTGGGAATGTGGGATTCGCTGATCCTGATGGTGATGGCGCTGGTGGTTTTCGGGCCGCGGCGGCTGCCGGAGATTGGCCGCAAGATGGGCCGGATCATGTATGAGCTGCGCAAGGCCTCCAACGACTTCAAATTCCAGATGGAAGAGGAGTTGCGCAAGGCCGATGAGGTTGATCTGCGCAAGAAGGAAGAGGCGCGGCTGGCTGCGCTGGCGCTGGCGGCTCCAGCGCAAACTGGAGTGGACTCCCAGGTCCAGAATTCTGGACCCGATGCGCCCATTCCCCCGATTTCTGAATCTGGAGCACCCGCAGTGAATGCTCCGGCCCCGGTGGAGAGTCCGTATCCGGGTGAAGATGTTTATCCTCCCGTGACCGCCGCCGAGCCCGAGTCCCCGGCAGGGGATGAGGCCGGAATCGCGGCCAACGAGCCCCCAGCGGAAGCGCCTAAAGACGAGTCCATCCCGGTGACGGAGCAGGCCCGCCATGATTGATCCAGCGGATGCAATCGACAAGGCGCGTGAAGCCGTGACCGCGCGCGTGGAATTGCCCGGCATGACCCTGATGGAGCATCTGGACGAGTTGCGCAAGCGCATCGTCCGCTCGGCCATCTTCCTGGCCCTGGGCTTTGTCGCGGCATGGACGTTTCATGACCGCTTCGTCGGTTTCATCCAGGCGCCGCTGAACCACATCGGCAAAAAGCTTGTCTTTACTCACCCCATGGACCCCTTGAACCTGGACTTGCAGGTTTCGCTGGTGGCCGGGGCGATTCTGGCCTCGCCCTTCATCCTCTATCAGGTCTGGCTGTTCATTGCGCCGGGGCTTTACAAAAAAGAGAAGCGGTTTGTGGTTCCCTTCATGGCGGCCACTGTGGGGCTGTTTCTGGCTGGCGCCTCCTTCGGCTACTTCTATGTGTTGCCGGGCGCGCTGCAAATCCTGATCGTGGATTTCGGGCACAACTTCACCCCCATGGTCACCATCGACGAGTACATCGGCTTCTTCCTGTCGATCATCCTCGGCCTGGGCATCAGCTTTGAGCTGCCGATTCTCATCTTCTTCCTGGCCCTTTTCGGCATCGTCAGCCCGCGCTTTCTGTGGAAGAACATCCGCTACGCGATTCTGGCGGTCTTCATTGTGGCGGCCTGCATCTGCCCCAGCCCCGACCCGTGGACCATGTGCATCTATGCAGTTCCCATGCTCATGCTCTATCTGGTGGGCATCGCCGTGGCCTGGTGGGTCCACCCCTCGCGTCGCAAAGCCAAGGAAGCCAAGGAGGCTGCAAAGTGATTTCGTTTTCGCCTTTTTCCTCGTTCTGGAAGAAAACTGCGGCGGCTCTGGCGCTGCTGACTTCCCTCGCCGCTCCGCTGACTGCTTCGGCGCAAGCCCACTTCAACGGGGCAAAAGCTCTTGAATATGCCCGGCAATATGTGGCCATCGGGCCGCGCTGGCCCACCGGACCGGGGCATCTGAAGGCCGAGACGTTCTTGCGCAATCACTTCCGGCGCGACCAGCTTGAAGAGGACACCTTCACCGCCTCGACGCCCATCGGCCCGGTGGCCATGCGCAACTTCATCGTGCGCTTCCCCGGCAAGAAGAACGGCGTCATCGTGCTGGCCACGCACTACGAAACCAATTACCCGCTTAAGAACATCAACTTTGTGGGCGCCAACGACGGCGGCTCGACAACCGGCCTTCTGATGGCCATCGCCGACCAGTTGCGCGCGCAGACGGCCAACGGCAAAAAGCTCGATGGCTACTCGGTATGGCTGGTTTTCGATGATGGCGAAGAGGCGATTCAGAGCTGGTCCGACTCCGACTCGCTCTACGGCACGCGCCACTTGGCCGCCAAGTGGGGTCGCGACGGCACGCTGAGCCGCATCAAGGCTTTCATCCTGGCCGACATGATTGGCGACAAGGACCTCGACATCCAGCGCGAAAGCCAATCGACGGACTGGCTGGTTGGCGTGGTCCGACAGGCCGCGAAGAAGTTCGGCTACGATCGTTACTTCTTCAAGCAGAGCATGGAGGTCTCGGACGATCACCTGCCGTTTGTCCGGCGCGGCGTGCCCTCGATCGACATCATTGACCTGAACTACGGCCCCAACAACAGCTACCACCACACCGCCAAAGACACCATGGACAAGATCAGCGCGAAGAGCCTGACGATTGACGGCGACGTGTTCATGGAGACGATTCGGCTGGTCAATCAGCGATGATTGCCGGCGTTTCCTGGACCTGGTGGCTGGGTTTTCACGTGGTGGTGGTGGCGCTGCTGCTGGCCGATGCGCTGCTGCTTGAGCGGCCTTACACGAAGTTGCATCCGAAGCTGCTGGCGTGGCTCTGGACAGCGCTGCTGGTCGCGGCCGCGACCGGCTTTGCGGCCTGGATCTATTTCGCGCAGGGCCGTCAGACGGCGCTTGAATTCGTAGCCGGCTACACCATCGAAACCTCGCTCAGCGTAGACAACCTCTTCGTCTTCATGGTGATTTTTCAGGGCTTCGGCGTCAGCCGTCGCCGCCAGCACACGGCCCTGCTGTGGGGCATGGGTGGAGCGGTGGTGTTGCGGGCGCTGTTTATCGCCGCGGGTATCACGCTGCTGCGTCACTTCGCATGGATCACCTGGATCTTCGGCCTGATTCTGCTCTATGCGGCCTGGAAGCTGGTGTGGGGCGGCGAGGCCAGCGAGGCGATTCCAAGCTGGGTTCGCAAGTTGCATCCGGCCAAAGGGTCGCTGCTGCCGGTGATTCTGGCCGTCGAGCTGACCGATGTGCTGTTTGCGACGGATTCGATTCCCGCCGTGCTGGCCGTCTCCCACAACCCCTTCGTGGTTTACACCTCGAACATTGCGGCGGTTCTCGGCCTGCGTTCGCTTTATTTTGCCCTATCCTCGCTGCTGGACCGCTTCCGCTACTTGCACTATGGCCTAGGAGCGCTGCTGTCGTTTGTCGCCTTCAAGATGCTCGCCGCCCGCTGGATCGAAGTGCCAATCACGCTTTCTCTGGCGATAATGGGCGCAATTCTGACGGTGTGCGCGCTGGCGTCGGTGAGACAGGGACTAGGGAATAGGGAATAGTCAGCCAAGTCGGCTTTTTGCAACTACACAAAACTCTGGTTCCTCACCCTCGCCGCGTATTTGTTTTTCCCGCAGGGTGGAAGGCTATTGCCCACGAGAATTCTTGCCCTTCCGCGCCGAGAAAAAGTTACGGAAAGGCAAACGGCGCTTTTGCTTTTTCCTAACCCCTACCCCCTAATCCCTACCTCACCACTTTTCGAAGGCAACCTGCCCGTCGCCGCTGAAGAGCGAGTGTTTCCCGAAGTGCTCGTCGTCCCGCTTGGGAAAGTCGTTGCGGAAGTGTGCGCCGCGGCTCTCGGTGCGGGCCAGAGCCGAAGCGAGAATCGCGCGCGCCACGCGGCACATGGCCTGGCCTTCTTCCAGGCGGCGGCTTCCCTTTCCTTTTCCTTGCCCTGCCAGTTGCGCCAACTCCTCCGCGCAAGCCTGCTGAGCAACCAACCCCTGCCGCAGCGTGGACTCTTCGCGCAGCAGCCCGGCATAAACCCACATGGCGGCTTGCAGCCTGGAAATAGTCTCTTCGAGGCTTGCTCCCTCCGCGTCGGAAAGGGGCGCGGGAGCGGCCTTCGGCGCGTCGGCCGGCTGAAGCTGCAAGCCATCGCCGAGCATGGCCTCCGCCGCGCGCGCGCCAAAGACAAGTCCTTCGAGCAGCGAGTTCGAAGCCAGGCGATTGGCGCCGTGAACGCCCGTGCAAGCGGCCTCGCCTGCGGCATAAAGCCCCGGCAGGCTGGTGCGCCCGTTCAGGTCTGTCTTGATGCCGCCCATCATGTAGTGCGCCGCCGGTCGCACGGGAATCAGGTCGCGGCTGAGATCCAGCCCATATCCGGCCAGAAACGCGGAAATGCCGGGAAAACGTTTGTGCAGATCAAGATTCTTCACGGAACGCATGTCCAGATGCACGAGCCTCGCCGCGCCGGGCGTTGATCCCATGCCCTCGCGGGTGATGGCGCGCGCCACTACGTCGCGGGGCGCCAGTTCGAGCAGCGGGTGATAGCGCTGCATGAAGCGCTCGCCGTGGTCGTTCAGCAGCCATGCGCCCTCGCCGCGCAGGGACTCGGAAATCAGAAAACGCGGCGCGCCGGGAAACGAAAACGCGGTGGGATGGAACTGGTAGAACTCCATGTCGGCCAGCGCAGCGCCGGCCTGGGAGGCGAGGGCAATGCCGTCGCCGGTCGCCACGGCGGGGTTGGTGGTGTCGGAGTAGACCTGCCCCGCGCCGCCTGCGGCAATCAGCACGGCGCGCGCGCTGACGCGCTCCACATGGCCATCGCGGTGCAGCAGGTCGGCGCCGATCACCCGGCCCTCGCGCACTACCAGGCCGGTCACCGTGGCCCACTCGGCAAAATGGATGCGCTTGTGGACGCGGGCAAAGGCCGCTAGCGAGCGGCTGATCTCGGCGCCGGTGGCGTCGCCGTTGGCGTGCAGAATGCGCGGCAAGGAGTGCGCGCCCTCGCGGGTGCGCATCAGTTGGCCGCCCTCGCTGTCGAAGTTCGCGCCCCACTCGATCAGTTCGGCCACCCGCACCGGCCCCTCGGCCACCAGCGCCTGGGCAGCGGGACGATAAACCAGCCCGTCGCCGGCGTTGATCGTATCCTCAAGATGCAGCGCGACATCCGCGTCACCCTCCATGGCCACAGCGATTCCGCCCTGCGCATAGTGGGTGTTGGACTCGGCCACGGAACCCTTGGTCACCACCAGCACATCGCCGTGGCGTGCCAGTTCAATCGCGGCGCGCAGCCCTGCCACGCCCGCGCCCATCACCAGAAAATCCACCTGAGACGACTCTGCCATAAGGGAAATAGGCTACCACCGCCGGGCGGGGGGCGGTCTGTGATGGGAGCCCCGAATCGCGGATCAAAAGAATGGGCTTTCACCCGGTCCCAGGTCTCACAAGCTGCTGTAGGTGTTACTGGAGCAAGACGTTATCAGGAGGCAGATTGCTTGCCAGTTTTAGTTTGCCTTCCCGAATCAGCCGCGGAAGATGCATATCAAGAGGCGCGGCGACTTCGTCCAGGGAAAGCAGGTCCGTGGATAAAATTTCCACCCAGGCGTTTCTTCCCGAGCGCTTCGCGGCGTAGAGGCCCTGGTCGGCAAGTCCCACCACGCGATCCCAGCCAAGCAGGCCCGGCCACTGGGGCAGGAAGGGGAAAACAGCCGCTCCGATTGAGCAGGTCAGATGAATCGGCTGGTCGTTTCCGATCTCGAAGGGATAAGCTTCCACGGCCTGCCGAATGCGTTCCGCGAGAATCTTGAGATTCGCCGAGGAAGAACGCCGTTCCACGACCAGAAACTCCTCTCCGCCCCAGCGGATCACGAAATCCGTGCCCCGGGAGCAGTCGATCAGCACTTTGCCTGTCTGAATCAGCACCTGATCTCCGGCCAGATGGCCATAGGTATCGTTCACGTTCTTGAACAGGTCCAGATCCACCATGAGGAACAGTATGTCGGAGTCCGTGCGCATACGCTGCTCGCTTTCCGGCATGCGATATTTTCGGATCACCAGTGCCACTTCGTCAGGCATCGAGACGTTGAGGAAGCGCCGGTTGCGCAGTCCGGTCAACTCATCCGTGAGGCTCAAATTCCGCACCTGATCCAGTGCGGATCGGAGTTGGCGGGTCAGATCCCGCATCTCTTCGCTGCTCACCTCCAGGCTTCGTTCCACAAGGTAGCGATCCTGGTCGTTGTCCCGGTAAGAGCGATCCATCCGCTCGAGAAAGCGCGCCCAAGTCTTTGCATCCGGAGCTGTATTCACATGAAGTTCAAGCTTCCTGAGTTGGCGCTGAAGCACGGGGTGGAGCATGTCTTAATCCTCCTGAACCAGGGTGAGCGTCATGGTCTGGTTCTGAAGCTGGCAGAGCCCCGAGGAAAGGGGCGAAAACGCTCCGTAAGAGAAAAGTCCCACCAGAGGCGTCTTTTCAGGCAAAACATCGAGCACCGCTTCCAGTCCTTCCTCTGTCCGCTCTCTCATCACCATGCGCCGCCCCACGCAGCTAACGCCAATCACCAAGGCCGGACCCGCGGCCACCTTTCCCAGCTTTTCCGCAGCGCCCGCAGAGCCTTCAATCAGGCGGTCGATGTGGCAATGCATGAGCTGGACCGTAGCGCCTTGGGGGATGTCGCCGGCAAAGGTGAGGCTCTGATCCTCTTCATTCACGGCCAGGACCGTGCGCACCAGGACCTCGGAGTTGTTGTCGGTCTTATCCAGAATAGCCAGCGGGAACAAAAAAGCCGTGGCAGGCAGACCCTTGGCACGATCTCCAAGATAGTTCTTGTAAAGCTGGAGGGCAGGCTTGCCATCCAGTTCGAAGAGCACGTTGCCTTCGCTGCGCGTCACACACCGCTCCAGGCCGAAGGGAGACCAGCCGCCGCTGGAACCGTAGGAAAGACGAATCTCGCTCCCGCAAAAGCCAATCGCGCCTGCATGGTGGTCCAGAAATTGCACCGGTTCTCCCGGCCCAGCCGCGAGAATATACGTATTTTTGAAGCGCGCGCCGTCTGCCGCCATGGCGCCGGAAACCTTCACGTGGTCCGGCAGAGCCGCATTGAATCCGCTGGCCAGTTCCGAGCCGTTCACGTTGAGCCCATCGGACAAGACGAAGACGCCCTTCAAATCCGGCGCGTCCAGGGCGTGACTAAGCCTCTCGCCCGCCTCTCTGGAGGCCTCGGGACCGGGGGAAACATGGGTCTGCGCCAGACACAGTCCGGTGGACTTGAAACGCAGCACAGCCACCGCGATGGAATGGTCTTCCACGCCAAGGCCAGAGACCTCTCCCCCCGTGGAGCATCCCAGCAAAAAGCTCTGAGGAAAGGCCGCGCGAAGACGCTCGATGGGCGCAGGCAACAAGGCAAAATCCGGCGCGAAGAAGGCGAGCACAAGGGTCTGGCGGCCATCCCATGCGCAACTGTATGGCGCCAGGGAAACGGCTGAACTCATGCGAAACACATGGACTTCCATAGCCGAACAGCCTTTCATTGAACTTGCGCGGCCAAGGGGGGGCCAAATGCGCACAGGCCGTTGACAACACAGTCTAGCCCTAAGGGTGGTTACTTACAAGCCTGTAACCATGCTCTGGCAGGGCGAAACAGCCACAGGCCAAGAAGTTGCCACCTGTGCGCGGATTTTGCCATTTCCAAGCTCTTTTCAGAGGAAGAGATGAGCATTCAGATTCTTTCCAGGTTCGATTATGCAACTCCCTGCATTAGGATTTAATCAACATGCAGACGATACGAGTAGAGACACCAACAGCGAAGTATGACGTGATGGCGGGCAGCGGGCTGCTCAGTTCGCTGGCGCCGCGCATTGAGCGGATCGTGGGCAAGCTGCCGCGACGGGTTTTTGTGCTGACTTCGGCGTCGATCTGGGCGCTCTGGGGCGAGAACTTTCTGGTGTCCTTCGCTGAAGCGCCGGTGGTGCTCTTCCTGGAGCCCGGCGAAAAGTTCAAGACGCTGGCCAGCGTGGAGAAACTGGCGCGGCAGATGGCGCGAGCAGGCGCTGATCGCGGCTCGCTGCTGATTGCCTTTGGCGGTGGAATTGTGGGCGACGTGGGCGGCTTTTTGGCCGCAATCTACATGCGCGGCATTCCTTATATTCAGGTACCGACGACGCTGCTGGCGCAGGTGGATTCCTCCGTGGGCGGCAAGACGGGCGTCAATCTGCCCGAGGGCAAGAACCTGGTGGGCAACTTCCATCATCCGCTGGCGGTCTTTGCCGACATTGAGACGCTGGGAACACTGCCGGAGCGCGAGTTGCGCGCCGGGCTGCTCGAGAGCGTGAAGGCGGGCATCATCCGCGACCGCTCGCTGGTGCGCTTCATGGAGGAGCACGCCGACCAGGTGCTGGAGTGCGACGCCAAGGCTCTGGAAAGGGTGATTGCCGCCTCCATTCGCATGAAGGCCGGGGTGGTTCATCTGGACGAGCGCGAGAGCGGGCTGCGCATGATTCTGAACTTCGGCCATACGGTCGGCCATGCGCTGGAACAGGCCACGCACTATAAGACGCTGCTGCACGGCGAGGCGGTGGGCTGGGGCATGGTGGCCGCGCTTCACCTGGCCCGGCAGCGGGGAACCATTTCGCAGACTCAGTTTGAGCGGCTGGAAGTGCTGGTCTATCTTTATGGTCCGCTGCCGGTCTTGTCGCTGCGCACGGCACGGGTTGTGGCAGCCACGGGCGGCGACAAGAAGAATGTGAACGGAGTCCGGCGCTTCGTGCTGCCGATTGGAATCGGGGATGCAGGCGTGGTGGAAGACGTAACGCCTGAAGAGTTGCAGGCCGCAGTCGAGTACATGCTGGCGCGGGCCGGGGAGCAGCACGCCTGATGCCTGCCACCGGAGCCAAGCCGCAGGGTGCAAAGGACGAAGCCAGCGCGGCCAAAGCCGTGCAGCAGATGTTCGACTCGATTGCGCCCCGCTACGACCTGCTGAACCACGTGCTTTCGGCCAATGTGGACCGGCTCTGGTGGCATCGGGCGGCGCGGCGCTTTCGCGGAATTCTGGCAGATCCCGAGGCGGAAGTGCTGGACATCTGCTGCGGCACGGGCGACATGACCATGGCCCTTCTGAAGTGCCGTCCACGCGGCGCGCGACCGATTGTGGCAGCGGATTTTTCGCGGGAGATGTTGAGCCGCGGGGCGCGGAAATTTGGCAAGCCGGGCGTTGGCGGCCGCAAACCGGGCGCGCCTTACGCCGAGCCCCTTGAAGCGGACGCGCTGCATTTGCCGCTGCGTTCCGAGTCGCTGGACCTGATTGCGACGGCCTTCGGCTTCCGCAATCTGGCCAACTACGCGGCCGGGCTGCGGGAGTTTCATCGCGTGCTGAAGCCGGGCGGGCAGTTGGGGATTCTGGAGTTCAGCGAGCCCGGAGGACTGCTTGGCAAGGCCTATGCTGTCTACTTTCACCGCGTGCTGCCGGCCATCGGGCGGCTGGTGTGCGGCCGGACGGGGCCGTACAATTACTTGCCGGCGTCTGTCGGCAGCTTTTTTCAGCCTGCGGCCATGCTCGAACTGATGGCTGCAAACGGCTATGAACAATGCGCGTGGCAGCCGTACACCTTCGGCATTGCCGGGTTGTACACGGCGGTGCGCGGGCTGTAGCCTAAGAACTCCATGACTTCCGTCGATCAAAACGTCTCCACCTTTTCCGCCGAGAAGCGGCGCGTGGCGCTGTATTCGATGCTGGCGGCGCTGGCCATGACGGTGTTGAAGCTCGTAGCGGGCCTGCTGTCGCACTCTCTGGGCGTGCTTTCGGACGCAGCCCACTCCGGGCTGGATCTGGTCGGCGCGGCGCTCACCTTCTTTTCCGTGCAGATGAGCGACAAGCCCGCCGACGAGGACCACACCTACGGCCACGGCAAATTCGAGAATGTCTCCTCCTTCTTTGAAGTCATTCTGATGGCCGGCTCCAGCGCGTGGATTATCTTTGAGGCAATTCGACGGATTATTCATCCCGGCAAAACATTGCAGAACCTTGCCTTGCCGGTCGCGGTGGTGCTTTGCTCCATCGGCGTGGACTATTGGCGCTCCCGGCAATTGCACAAGGTGGCCGAGCGAACCGGTTCACCGGCGCTGGCCACGGACGCTTTTCATTTTGCCTCGGACATCTGGTCGTCGGTGGCTGTGCTGGGCGGTCTGGGCGCCAGTTGGGCAGGCATCCATTTCGGCATTGGCTGGCTACGCTACGCCGATCCGCTGGCGGCGCTGGTGATCTCGCTGATGATCCTGCGCCTGACCTTGAGGCTGGGCCGCGAGGCGGTGAATGTGCTGCTGGATGAAACGCCAGTCGAAACGCAGCGGCAGTTGATCGAAGAGGTCGCGCAGGTGCCGGGGGTGCTCAGTGTCGAACAGGCGCGGGTGCGGCGGGCCGGGGCCAACTACTTTGCCGACCTGACGCTGGCCTTGCCGCGGCGCTACACCTTCGAGCACACCGAGGATCTGGTGGAAACCGCCAAGGAGGCCGTGCATCGCGTGCTGCCCCAGGCCGACGTGGTGATTCACACCGTGCCCCGGCAGGCAAAGGCGGAAAGCATCTTCGACCGTGTGAGAGCTGTGGCCGCGCGCCACAATGTTTCGGTCCACGAGATGAGCGTGCGCTCGCACATGGGACGGCTGCGCGTGGAGCAGCACCTGGAGCTGGACGAGACCTTGCCGCTGTTGGAGGCGCACAACTTTGTGACCGCCATGGAGACCGAAATCCTGCGCGAAGTTCCGGAGATTGACTCGGTCCTGACGCACATTGAAAGCGAGCCAGCCACGATCGAGCAGCCCGAGGAGTTGGATCTGGTAGACCGCCAGATCGAGCAGGCGCTGTGTAAAGCGGCCGCGCAGATCCCCGAGATTGTGGATGTGCACGAAATTCAGGTCAGACGCATGGGCGAGCACATCTACGTTGCCTGCCACTGCACGCTGCCCGACGATATGACGATGCAGCGGGTTCACATGGTCATCACCTCGCTGGAGGACCGCTTCAGAATGGTGTGCCCGGAAATCGACCGGGTAACGATCCACCCCGAGCCGGTGACGGATAATCTGAGGTAAAGAAGCTCTAGCGGGTGGCGGCTTTCTTGTTCAAGGCGCTCTGCACAATATACAAAGAGCGAGAAAGCCCTTTGGCGCGGGCGCGGCGGTCGATCTCGGCAATCTGGCTTTGGCGGACGGTAATGTTGATGCGAACGGTTCTCTCCGGTTCGCGCAGTTCGGTCAGAAAAGCTACTGCGCCCTTCAAGGCCGGGTCGCCGCGCAGGTCGTCGAGGGTGGAGGGCTTGGGAATCGTTTCATCATCCTCGCGCATTCCGGCTACATGGAAGGCCAGAGCCTCGGCAGCCATGCTGCGCGCCTTCTCCAAACTGGAACCGGCGGTGACACAGCCGGGAAAATCTGGAAAGCTGACGCCATAGTCCGAATTCTTGTCTTTGTGAAGGTAGGCGATGTATTCCATGGTGAATCCTTTACCTGAGCTTGAGGCCGGATTGTTTTTCGATGCTCCTGAGAGTTCCCTCGGGAATATCCCTTTGGGGGTAGACAACCGTAACTCGTCCCCGCTTGACCGGATGCTTGAATTGCTTGTGGCTGCCCGCCTGCGCCACCTCGAACCAGCCGTCTTGCTGGAGTCTGCGAATGACTTCACGGCTGTTCATCGCGGCGCATCCTTCCGCTTCAAGAATACACATTCCGTATACACTGATCAATGGCTGGAAGCGCTAGGAAAGGATAAACTCATGGTCAAGCACAAGATCGTTTTCGCCCACGGAGAGCCCAAGTCATGAGGATGCGTCCGGTCGTCAACTTCTTTCAGGTGGCGTGGCTGGTGATGATGCTGGTGGCCGTGGCGCTGCTGGCGGCCATCACCACCATGCACTTCGTCATTCACGGCGCGGAAGTCACTGTGCCCTCGCTCAAGGGAATGACCGTGGCCGATGCGCGCAGTCAGACATCGGGGCTGGGGCTGGACCTGGACGTGGACAACCGCTACTACTCAGAGGACGTGGCCGCGGGGCATATTCTCGTGCAGAGGCCAGCGCCGGGCACGGTGGTGCGGCGCGAGTGGCACATGCGCGTGGCCGAGAGCCTGGGGCCGCAAAAAGCGGATGTGCCGGAAACCGTGGGCAAGGAAGAGCGAGTGGCGCAGTTATGGCTGCGGCGCGTGGGTTTGGAGGCTGGCCTGACGGCGCGGCTGCCCTACGGCGCGGCTGCCGAGGGAACGGTGCTGGCCCAGGATCCGCCGGCGCACGCGCAGGGCATTGCGCAGCCCAGCGTCAACCTGCTGGTTGCCGCCCCGGAGGACGATGCGCCGGACGGTTTTGTCATGCCCGACCTGACCGGCCTGCCGGTAGTCACCGCGCAGGCGCAACTGGCCAGCGTCGGCATCAAGTCCGCTTCACCCAAGTTTGTGACCGTACCGATGACACCGATGAGTTATGGCGATGCGGCGCCCAAGCCGCCCGTGAGGTCCGGCTCGGTGATGGCGCAACAGCCTTCTGCCGGCGCGCGCATTTTGCAGGGCGATACGGTAAAGCTGACCGTGGCGAAGTGAGCGTGGCCGCAATGCAGAGTCTTTGACAGAATGATTCCGTACCCTGATTGGGTGCCCCAGACCGGGGTCCCCACGGACAGGTCTTCGTCCGTGGGGTGGAGGTTTCGCTTTTGAGACCTGGGATGTAATGTCCACACCGTCGCCCTCCGTCCTTCATCCCTGATTCGCTTTTCCCGCCACCAGCATGGATTGCAGAATCTGATCCGAAACATCCTTCACGGCTCCCGGCGTGTGCGCCAGGAACAGCGTGCTGGTCTTGTCGTTTTCGCCGATGGACTTCAGCGTGTCGAAGTACTGCGTCACCAGCACCAACTGCATGACTTCCTTGGCCGACGCGCCTTCCACCGTCTTCTGGAACTGCTCGACCGAGGTCTGCAAGCCTTCGATGATGGCCTTGCGCTGATTGGCGATGCCCTGGCCTTGCAGAGCCTTGCTTTCCGCTTCGGCTTCGGCCTTTTTCACGACGAGAATCTTTTCCGCCTCGCCCCGGGCGTTCGCGGCCACTTGCTCACGCTGTGCGGCGTTGATGTCGTTCATGGCCGACTTCACCTTGGCGTCGGGAACAATATCGGTCACCAGCACATTCACAATCTCGAAGCCGAAGGTGGCCATGTCCGCGTCGAGTTCCTGCTTCACCGCCGCGGCAATCGACGACTGCGAGGCAAAAACCTCGTCCAGCGTCATTCCCGGAACATGGCCCAGAATCACCTGCTCCACATAGCTCTGAATCTGCTGTGTCGGGTCCGACAGCTTGTAGAAAGCATCGTAGACTTTCTCCGGCCGCACGCGATTCTGCACGGAAATCGGAATGGTGACGAAGACGTTGTCCTTGGTTTTGGTCTCCATCGTGAGAGAAATCTGATTGACGCGCAGGCTGACGTTGCCCGCCACAGTGTCAAAGAAGGGGACCTTCCAGTTCAATCCTGGTTGGGCGATGCGAAGAAACTTGCCGAAGCGCGTGACCACGGCCACTTCCGCCGTGTTCACGGTAAAAAAGCTGCCTAGAATCAGAAAAAGGGCGATGAGAGCCACCGCTCCCAGCAGAATCAGAAAAATCGGGTCCATTCAGTTCCTCCGCTGCTTCATTTTGAAGCAACCGAGAATTATACGAGACTTCTGCTGACGGGCGTTTACGCGCTTCCCGGTTTGTCTCATTTTCAAAATCAATGCCCGATGCCGTAGACTCCATAACACGGATGGAAGCGCAAATTGCAAACCTCGTAAAGCTGCAAGCGGTGGAGCTGGAGCGAGCCCGCCTCACCCAGGAAGCGAACGCCCTGCCGGCTGAAATCGCTGGCGCACAGGTTTTGCTGACTGCCGCCGGGCGCCAGGCAGCCAAGGCCGAGGCCGCTCTTGTCGTTGAGGACACGCTCCGCACCCGCCTGGAACGCGAGATTGACGCTCACCGCAAAAAAGCCACCCGGCTTCGCGCCCAGCAGGACTCAGTGACCACGCCTGCACAAGTTGAGGCCGTCGAGCACGAACTCGTTTTTTCCGAGGCTGAGGCCGAGCGCCTTGAAGGCGAAGAGCTTGCCGGCATGGAGCGCTCCGAAGCCCAGGAAGCCACGTTGGTCGCTGCTCGCATCCAGATTGAATCGTTAACCTTGGCTCTCGACAGGATTCGCCAGCGCGTCGCTCTTCGCCAGTCCGAAAACAAAGGCGAACAGGCCCGGCTGGACGTCGAGCGCGAAGCTCTTCGACCCCTCATCGATCCCGGCGTACTGCACCACTTCGACCGCCTTTGCATCTCCCGCGGCACCGGCTTGGCGCGCGTTGAAAATATGCGGTGCACCGGCTGCAGCATGGGCATCCGCCCGCAGACCTGGAACCAGCTTCGCGAAGGCGAACTGCTCAGTTGCGACTCGTGCAGCCGCCTGCTTTACTGGGACCCGGCCATGACGCCCGCGCCCGACCCCGAGCCCGAGCAAAAACCAAAAGGCAGCGCCGGTCGCGCCATCCGCAAGAAGCACGCTTCTCCTGCAGACCCGGACGAAGACTGATTTTCCCTACGCTGACTGCTAGTACGGTGACCGCGTGATTTGGTAATTGCATGAATGTAGCGCCGGCGTCCTCGCCCGCGCTTGTCCATGGCTAATTACCAATTCATGCAGTCGTGACACTAAAGCATTTTCTTGAACGGAATCATTCCAGGAGTAAGCCTTGCAGCGCATCTGTGTGGACATGGACGAGGTCATGGCGGACACTCTCGCCGAGTATCTGCGCCGCTACAACCAGGCCTTCGACGAGGAGGTCACGCCGGAGGACCTGGCCGGGATCGACCTTTGGAAAACCGCGCCCGTTGACCGCCAGCGGCAGCTTCGCGCCTTTCTTGACGCCGAAGACTTCTTTGAGGTTCTTGACGTGATGCCCGGCGCGCAACAGGTGCTCCAGCAGCTCTCCACGCGCTTTGAAATCTACATCGCCACCCAGGCCATGGTCATCCCCAATTCCCTTGGCCCCAAGTATCGCTGGCTCCAGCGCCATTTCCCTTTCATCCCGCCCGCGCACTATGTTTTCTGCGGCGACAAGTCCATCCTCCGCGCTGACTATCTCATCGACGACCAGTCCAGGAACCTTGTTAGCTTTGAGGGCCAGGGTCTGCTCTACACGGCTCCGCATAACTTGGCCGTCACCGGCTTCCTTCGCGTCAACAACTGGGAAGAAGTCGCCGCGTACTTCGCCGGCATCCCTTTCTGACGCGGCAGCGAGAGATTTTTTGGTCCTCGCTCGCAACTGTGGCTGACATCACAGAGCCCTATTTTGCGCTTGGCGTATAGCCCTGTTCGCCTATAGCATTTTCGGAATTGATGTAAACCGAAGCCATGCTGCTAAGTGGCTTTTTCTTCAAGAAAAAGCCACCGCCGATGAAGTTAGTTAGGATATGTCAATTGGAGAACAGCTCTAACAGCCGTTGCGCCTGCGGCGTGGGCACAGGCGTAATGGGAACCGTTCAGTATTGCCCCGGAGAAGCGATTCTCACCTTCTGCGTGGGGTAAGAAATATTGAACCTAGAAACGGCAGTTGCGAGCCAGTGCAAGCGTCCTGCGGTAGATTTCGGAATCGCTGAAAGTCGGTGCTTTGTAACAGGGCACGACTTCAGTCGTGCCGCAAGTGCCTGAAAATAAAGATGGGCTTTAGCCCCTGCGGTCCTGTCCCATAGAGCAAGAGTAGTTGTTCGGATCTCCTTCGACCACGATATTTTGAACTGCTCCGCACCTCACCAAAATGGTGACATCATCAATCGTGATAACCTCTTGCGATTCGAAGATGATGACCAATTCAAAGAGGCTTTACTGCCGTTTCTAGGTTGGAGCCTTCCCTTGCGGCGCCTAACGAGGAGAGGACAATATGGTCGAGGTCGGGAGCCCAGGCTCTGGGGTTTGAGAACCGGATCGTGTTGGCCCCGGCATTCAACTGCACCAACATGCCTGTTGTCGACGGAACGGAGAAGCTCATTCCTGTCACGCTCACTTGCGTCATAGCGTCCCCGTTGATGCTCACGTCATAAGTTCGAGTGCCGTTCACAGCGGCATAAATTGTCATTCTGTAGATTCCGGCAGACGCGACACTCACATTGTTGATGGTGATTGAGGAGCCATTCCCGATCCATCCCACATCGTTTCCATCCATGCAGGAATACCCAAACGAGCCCGGACATTGCTGAATAACCGCCCCGCCGCGCAATGTATTGCCGCTAGCATCGGCCTTGTAGATGGTTTGCGTTGGCGCAGCTCCGCTGGCCCCGATTTTCAGCAGCGTGACGCCATGTGATGGAACGGTTGACGAGAAGCTGTTCGAAACGACGCCCAAGTCAGCGTGTGCCCACAGGTCGCGCACCGTCGCTATTTGACTGGGTTTGATCCCAATGTCGTTCCAATTCACAGTAAGGATTGCGGAGGAACCTGACCGATTCAGCAAAGCGACAGCGGTGCCGCCGGTAACCTGTTTCGTCCACACTTGCAGGCCTGAGCCATTGTCGGATATCAAAAGGCCTTGCTTGTTAAGGGAATCTTGATCGACTGCGATCACTTCGGCATTCGTGAGGGTTGCAAGAGTGGCCGCGCTCATATGAGTTAGATCATTACCGGCAATAAGTGGCACGGCCAACATGGCCCACATGGAGAAGTGCGATTGGTACTCTGTATCTGTCATGCCGCCATTGCCAACCTCGAGCATATCCGGATCGTTCCATGCACCCGGTCCGGCCGACGCGGCAAAGGCGCTGGTCGCATCCAGAATGTTGATCATGGAAAGCCAGTTGTCGGATATATCAGGAGTTGTGCGCCACGTGTTGCCCACCTTTGGCGCCCAGGTCCAGGGCTGCTTTGTTCCCCAGTCGCAGATGCTCAAGACGATATTTCCCTTCGCACTTGCCAGTGCGTGGCCGAACTGCGTGTACTGCGTTTTAGGGTCCAGACCGGTATTGTTGCACCAGTCCATCTTGATGTAATCAATTCCCCAGGACGCAAAGGTGTCTGCATCCTGCTGGTAATGGCCATAACTTCCAGGGCGTTCCTGGCACGTCGCGGTTCCCACATCTTCGTACAGACCGATTCTGAGGCCCAGGCTATGAATATAACTCGCAAGGGCTAACATGCCACTTGGGAATCTCGTCGGATCGGGAACTAGATTGCCGTTCAAGTCGCGGCGGGCAGCCATCCAGCAATCGTCAAGGTTGACATACCTGTAGCCTGCTGCCTTCATGCCGCTGCTGACCATGGCGGCCGCTGTTTGCTTAATGACGGTTTCATTTAAACCGCTGCAGCCAAAATGATTCCAGCTATTCCATCCCATGGGCGGCGTGGCAGCCAGGCCTTTATCAGCAGCTCCGGCATATAGCGAAAACAGAAGCACAACGCAAACCAGTAGCCCGCAGAAACGATGCTTTCTTGTCCGTTGAGTCAATGTGGAGTTTTCTTTTAGATAGTTGACGGCTATTGAGAGGGCTTGTGCGCAGCCGCGCGTATTGCGCTCAGGCAGACGCTTAGAAGCGCTCTTGCCCTCATCGTTATGAAAAAACATCGGATCTCCTTGTTCTATTGAATCGCTGTATCGATGCCATGAAGGGGCACGGAAGGCCATACGCGCAGAGAACTTTTCCATGCGCCTTCTGGATGATTTTGGGAATCGCATTGCAGAGGCGGCATGCAGCGCCTCTGCAATGTCTTGAGTTATGTCAGAGTTATTGCAAATATGGCCAGCCGTCCGAAGTAAAAGCAATGCGGTTGAGGCCCAGCGTCGGTGTCCCACTGTTGTTGCCGTCGTAATAGTGGTAGACCAATGTTGGCTGGGATTTGCTGCCGTCCGTGCCGACGTCGGTAAATGCGCTTTGTCCGCCCGGCCCGACGATATTGCCGTGTGTACTTAACAGGATGGTCCCGCCATTTTCTCTCAAATCCACTCCGCCGCGATCCAGATAAGGTCCTGTCGGACTGGTCGCTCGCCCATAGATGATTCGGTAAGGACTGGTCGAGCTGCAGCAGGCATTAATCGGCGCGAAGTAGTAGTAATACTGCGTGCCATTGACGACATAAGCGTAGATAAACGGGCCTTCCTCACCCCAATAACGGTAGGCAACGCTGGTCATCTTCGTATTGGTGGTCGATTGCAACCCGGTAGCCGGGTCAAGTTGAATCAGATGCGTGCCATCGAACCACGAACCAAAGACCATCCACCAATCGTTATTGGCGTCAATAAACGGGGCCGGATCGATGGCGTTATAAGTGGTGGTATTCGTGAATCCAAGCCCGGTGATTGTCGGAGTCGAGGTGTTGGTCCAGGACGAAAGTATCACGCCTTTGTCGGTCCAGGTGCCAGCGGGAGATCCATCGGGGCTCGGACTGGTCGCCAGCGCAATGGCTGCCTCGCCGCCCAGGCTATCAGGCTCTACTGGCACCGAGTAATACTGATAATAGGTATTGTTGGCGTAGAGCATGCTGGGAGCCCACATATCCGGAGCGCTTCCCGTATAGATCGTGGTCCACCAACTCGGCTCCGCGCTGGTGCTGAAATCATATACTTCACTGGTAAAGGCCGACATATCGGTCGAGGTGGCCAAAGTATTATGCGTACCGTAGAGCCAGTATGCGTGCGTCGTCGGATCTTGAATCATGTTTGGATCGTGAACATACATACCCGTACCGCTTACGGCCATTGGCGAGGAATAGGCCGCCGTGGTTGTCGCCGTAAGTGTCCACTCCTGGCAGGTGCAGCCGGTGCTGGTGGAAGAGCGCGCATCCTGCGTGATGGTGGCGGAGGCGGAAGTGCTGGAGTTCTCGTCCTCGAGATAGAGACCACTGTAATGGTTCTTGATTAAATAGTTACCGTCTGTCAACAGATAGAGCTGCCAGTTCTGATCGTCCGTGCCGGTGTCGCTGTATTGCAACGCCTGCGCTCCTGAGTTTGAGGCAGCGCTGGTAGACGGCGCCCCCGCGCTTGTAGGCGCAGTCGCCGAAAAACCCAGGACCTGGTGCGTCAGCATATTCTCGATATTGACCTCGTCGGTCGAATAGACATTGGGCATGAAGTGCCACATCGAGTCAGTGGAACTGGTGTTGCTCTCCTGCACCACGCTGACTCCTGCCGTCTGGCTTTGCCCGCTGATGCCCAGCACCAATCCGCTGGCCGCATTCTTGATCTGGTATTGATAGGTGGTGCCAGGCATGGAAAGCGTGCCCATGTCGGTTGTGGTGGGGGTCGTCGTAGTTGTGCTGCTGGAACTGCCGCCTCCGCCGCATCCGGTCAGCAGAAGCGCCGCGCACAACGCCATCCCCAGGCCGTTGCCAATTTGCATCGAAATTGCTTGCCGCAAGATGTGCTTCATGGAAATCTCTCCTCTTTTATCGCAACGAGCCCATCCATTTTCGTACGGCATTGTCCAGGCTCACTGTTGGCTCAATGTTTCGATCGCGATTACTGCATTCTGTTTGCATGATTGCCATGGAAAGGAAGGAGGCGCCACGTGGACGCCTCCATTTAGTTTGTAACTTCTTAGGAGGTGATCAGTTTCTCTACCAGGTAACCTTGCCAGAAAGTTGAACTTCGCGTTGCCGGTTGGTTTGCGAGTCGTAGATCATGTTGATGGTGCCAAAGTGAGGATCGGTCGGATCCCACCAGTAACCATGTCCCTGCCACGACGGGTGATTCATGACGTTGTAGCCTTCAAAGCGGATTTCCACCTTCGAGCGATTCCAAACCTGAAAGGACTTGCTCATACTCAGATCGAGATTCTGCCCATTCGGGTTGTAGACGCCGGGATCGCTCACGTTGTAATTGGCTGCAAATTGCGGACGAACGATGAAGTCATAGTTGCCCGCAGTGCAGTTGGTGGTGTTTCCGTTAGGCTCAGCTTCGAGCGCGTAGTTGTCAGATGGGTTATACCAACCGACGCAGTTCGTAGCGGCGCGAATCAGGTGAACGCCATTTTCATAGGTGCGATGCACGCCGTAGTGTTGCTTGTGCACGACATCCAAGGTGCTCGGCACGCCGGCTGGGGTTCCCGCTTCGTAGTAGTAGATTGCTCCCATCGTCCAACTGCCTACAACCGCATCCAAAAGCCGGCCGGAGTTACCCAGATAAGTGCGGCCACGGCCAACCGGGATGTGCCAATCGACATTGGCTGTATAGCGCCACTTGCGGTTTCCCGTATCGATGAAGTGCTGACGAATGCGGTAGGTGGTGTCATTCCACGCGCCCGAATCGATTGTCTTCGACCACACATACGATCCGTGCGCCGTCAGAGCATCATGCCAGCGGTGCGATACCACCAATTGCAACGAGTCGTACCGGGTTTCGCCGTCGTTCTGCTCGGTTTGCGTGATGTCGCCAAACTCAGGGAAGGGACGTGTGTAGATGCTAGACGCCAGATAGGTGTCGTCGTAGTATCCGTTGCCGTTGCCGGTCAAAGCGGTCGAGAAAGCCGAAAGACCCTTGAACGGGTTGGCCACGTGATAGTTGTTGGCAGCCGTCGTAATGCACTGTGAGTAGGTTGCGGGAGTTGCACCCATCCGCAGGTTGCAACCTGCTGCATAGCCACGGCTGATGCGGTTGATGTTGTCCGAGGAATCCAGACTGAAGCCCCGGCTGCCTACGTAGCTGGCATCCACCGTGGTGTGCGTTCCAACCTGCCGCTCAACGCCCAGCGAGTAGTTGAGCACGCCGGGTAGCTTGAAGTCGCGATTGGAAACCGAGAAGCTGTCGCCTAGATAGGTTGCCAGACCTAGGCTGGAACCGCTCGGCTTGGCAATCGTCGGGAACGGGTTGCTAATGGTATTGCCGTTCTGTGTCAAACCGCCATCCGTACTTGCCGAGTAGGTGGTCTGCTGGCTGAAACCCTGCGAGTAGCCTTGACCACTGATTGACTCATACGAAGTGCCGATGCCGCCGCGGATGACGGTCTTGTCGTTCAGCGAATAGGCAAAGCCCAGGCGCGGCTGAATCGCCAGCTTGTCCAGATCGAAAATAGTCCGCGGCTTGCCGTTTACGCCCGCGAAGGTATTGCCGCCGAGCAGCTCGACGCCTGCCGGAAGATTGGCAGCGGCATCCGTCTGAACGGGGTTAACTGCGGTGGTGTCAAAGTCGCTGACAATCTTGTTGTTGGATTCCGAAGGCGGCATCTGGAAATCCCAGCGAACGCCCAGGTTTACCGTCAACTTGCGGCTCAGCTTCCAATCGTCCTGGAAGAACGGCGCAAAATACGGATAGCTGTAGTAGCGCTTGGGTTCCTCGTTCAGATAGCTGGCGCTGCCGTTGTTTGCGTAGCCCAGCAGGAAGGAGGCCACCGAGTCGCCGTTGTTCAGGCTGTTCCACCAGTAGGCGTTCCACTCCGTCCACTCCGAATCCACATAGAAGTAGCCTGAGGATGCGTTGGCCGTAAAGTTGCTTGAGTGCATCCAGCGATAATCGAGGCCCAGCTTCATGGTGTGCGCCCCACGAACGTAGGTGAGCATCGGCATCGCTGCAATCGTGTTGGTGACCGTCAGCTTGTTGCCGCCATTCTTCGCCCAGTTGCCGAAGGTCGTGTAGGTGTTCATGTCAACCGCAGGAAAAACCTGCTCGGTGACCTGAGAGCCGTAAGATCCCCAATCTGTGTTGATGTTGGAAAGGTTGAAAGGCGTTGGACCTTGATTCTGGCCGTAGTAATAGCGCGTGACCGAAAGGTGGGCGTCAAACAGCGCATTGGGGCTGAAAGTGTGCTGCCAGTCGGCGGTAAAGAAGTGGTTGTAGCGAACGAGCGGAAAGACTCCGGTACCAGCAGCCCCCGGAATCCCGTTGAAATCGCCGGCCTGTTGGATGTACTTGTTCCACGCATAGCGGAGATAAGTGCGATTATTTTCGCCAAAGTTGCGGTCGACACGGGCAACAACGTTGTAGAAGTTTTCCGTTTCGACTTTCTGCCAGACATAGTTTTCCATGCCGTAGTTTTGTCCCGAAGGCGTGGCACGGTTAGGTTTTGGGAGATAGCTGAGGATTTTTTGCGCGGTCGGGTTCATCCGCGTAGCAATCGAGTTATTTGCAAAGTTCGCGCGGAAGCCGTTGGAGTCTGCCGTCGCCGGATCGCAGATCACCGTCGGCTCATTTGCTTGCGCCGTGTTGTCCCAGTAGAAATCACCGCTGAAATCGCCGGTCTGCGCCACCGTTTCTGTGGTCGATCCAGGACTGAGGGCAGGCACGCTGTCAATACCCGACTGTGGCGTGTTCTGCTTGTACTTCTCCATCTGCAACTCGAAGAAGGTTTTGTCGCGGCCATTGTAGAAATGCGGAATCAACAGGGGTCCATCGGCTTCGAAACCGAACTGGTCGCGAGTGTCGCTGGCTTTGGCAAGGTTGATGACCGGGTTGTTGTTGTAGTGAGAGTTGGCGTCCAGCCATGTACGGCGAGCGTTCTCATAAATCTGCCCGTGGAAGGTGTTGGTGCCGTACTTGGTCACGATGTCGAAGATGCCGCCGCCGGAGTGACCGTACTGCGCATCATAAGGGTTGGTGATGAACTTCATTTCCTGAATGCTGGCCGTCGGCGGCACATAGCCGATATCACGACTGCCGAAGGAGTTGGCGTTGTCCGGCGAACCATCGAGTTGGAAGTCGTTCGAGTTCGCAACCTGGCCATTGGCCGAAAATTGGTTGATGGCGCCGTTGTCGAAGGGGCGAACCCAGCCGGCAGATACGCTTCCGGTAAAAATCACGCCCGGCTCGGCATTGGCCAGCATCAGCGGATTGCCGCTGTTGAACGGTGCATTTTCCAGTTCGTCCTGCGAGAAGGTCACACCATGATCGGCGTGGGTTCGGTCTAGCTGCGCCTCGTCGGCGACCACAGTCACACTCTCTTGGTCTGCACCCGGCTTCAACAGCAATTTGACGGTAACCGTCGCTTCCAGTTCCAGATGGATGGCGGTTTCGGTTGTAGTGCCGAATCCGGGAGCGGTCGCTGAGATGTCATAGAGACCGGGACGCAGATTGGTGAAGGTGAAGTCACCGGTCGAGGTGGAAATCGTCTTCAGATCCTGGTTCGTCAGCTCGTTATGTGCTGTGACGGCGGCCTTGGAAATTACGGCTCCGGTTTGATCCGCCACTCGCCCGGTAATGCCTGTTGAGTTCTGCCCTCTAGCTGACAGGGGCAGGACCAGCAACAGGAGTAGCAGCCATGGTGACCATGACCGATAGATTGTGCTGAACTGCTTCATTTGGACTCTCCGTTTGAAAATGTTTACAACGACACTAAAGGCTCAATCAGCGGGTAAGGAAATCGTTTACCCGCCCTTGCGCATCTTTCAGCCTCAGACTCCAGAAATTCCCCTCCTCGAAAGCTGGCGATGAACCGTAGAGCGGAGGCTGCTTTATCGTCCGCAGTACACCTCAGCGATGCTGAAGCTCCTCTTTGCGAACTTGCATCACGACCCAACGAGCGGAGCGTACAGATCCATGCCCGAGGGCTGGGGTGAAAATCACCACCGTTCTGTACTAGGCAATACGGTTCAGTAAACACACAAGTAAAAAACTGTATGCAACGGTTGAGGCTTATTTCAAGACGTGTAAAGTCTCCTGCATATAGTTGTTTTTAATATCGTTACAAGGAGACGATGGAGACGCTGGAGAAGGGCAGGACTCTTGCGTTAAGAGTTCGCAGCCGTATGTTTAGTCTTTCATTCGCAAAGAGAAACGGGGCTGGAGCTGAACTGCGCGGAGGGGGGCAACTGGTCAATCCAACCTTCACCCTTTAAAATGAAGGTTCCATATTGAAAGCGGGTGCTCTGTTTCGGTTAACCTTTTCTCTTCAGATGGGATGAACTGTATAAGGTAGCTTGCGACAGGATTTGCAAAACTCCGCCAACAGGTTCGTTGACGCTTTCCATGAATACTAGAGCCAACTCCAATATCGGCAGGCCGGATGACCCCGGCGGATCCTCGTCCGAAGAAGCTGGGGTTCAGCCCGGGCAAGCGGAACTTTCTGTCTCCGATGTGCCCGATTCAGACGCGATAGCGCATGAGCTGCAATTGATCCTGAGCAGCCGCTTTTTTCGAACCAGTAAACGCAGCCAGCAGTTTCTCTCCTATGTCGTGAAATATCGGCTGGATGGGAACCTGGAGCCGTTGAAAGAGCGCACCATCGGAACCGATCTTTTCAACCGGCCCGCCGACTACGCGACCGGAGACGATTCTGTTGTGCGGGTGCATGCCGGTGAAGTACGTCGTCGGCTGGAGAATTATTATCAGGCCCACCCCGCCGGTTCACGCGTTCGGATCGAACTGCCCCTCGGCTCCTACGCGCCTGAGTTCCGATGGATACAGAATGAATCCCCGGTAGCAGTCCCGGAGCCCGATTCGGCTCATCCCGAAGTCGTTGCGCCCGCTGCTTCCGCGGTGCAGAATTCACCTGCGGCCGAACCCCTTCGCAAAAAGAGTTCCTGGGTGGCTGTGTTGACCATCGCTTCGGTCTTGACGGTCGCTCTTGCTGGTTTTCTGGTCTACCGCGTAGTGGCGTCGAAATCCGCCCTTCAGCAATTCTGGTCTCCCATCTTTGGCACCTCCAAGCCGCTGCTGATCTGTCTGCCCAAGCCTATTTGCTATCGGCCCTCGATTACGTTGTTCAACAGATCTGCGAAAAACACGGGAAAATTCGATAGAGAAGTGGATCGAATGAACCAGCGGCCGCCTCTCAATCCCGACGACAAGCTGACGTGGAGCGAAATGATCGAGTACCCCGACCTGGGCGTGGGAAAAGGTGATGTTGCCGCTGCCATTCGGCTCTCCAGCATGCTCGGCCGAATTGGAAAAGACAATGAGGTCAGAATCGGCGACGAATACTCTTCCGAAGACTTGCGCACTTCTCCCGCCATTGTCATCGGTGCCTTCAGCAACCGCTGGACCATGGAGATGACTCGCAACCTCCACTTTTCCTTCGTGGAGAATCATGCGGTCTTTCGCATTCAGGAACAGGGTGCCTCGGGGCGGAGCTGGTACGACGATCTCGACCGCAACGGGCAGATTGTGGAGGACTACGGCCTCATCACCAGGCTCGTAAGCTCTTCCACCGGCCAGTTTGTTGTGGACATTGCGGGAATCACCAGCGACGGTTCGGAAGCTGCCGCGGAGATTGCTTCCAGTCGCGAAGGTCTGAAGAATGCACTCCGCAATGCGCCGCCCGGCTGGAAGAACAAGAACGTGCAGATACTTGTCAAGACGGCGGTCAGCGACGGAATTGCCGGTCCCGGTCAGGTCGTTGCGATTTATGTTTGGTAGTTGAGCGAGCCCTGTATCTGAGCGCGATTCTCTTCAGATACAGGGCTTGGCGATGGCACGTTTCGCTCGGACGGCCTTGCCTTTATCGCGCCGCTCGTCCGCTTTCCTCAGCAGCATGGATGATCGGCCGTCAAACAAACCCTGCAGATGATCTTCATCAAGAGCTATCTATTCCTCGTAAGCGCCGTATCCATACACCCGACGTTGATATGGTTTCTGGGGCACCGATTGTCCAGATTTTCTGTTACAAAGCAGAGTTTTCCGCAGCCTGTGAAGCCACAGAACGGGTCTGCTACTGATCCACGTCGGCTGACTCCGCTTCCTCATACGGTTCGATCGATTGCTCTTCCTTGGCTGGTTCGGCCGCTTCCTTCGCCGCGTCGATGGTATAAAAGCCTTCGGCCTTGGCCACTTCGAGCAACTGCGCCGAAGCGGAGACAAAGATGATCTCCATGCCCTGGAACATATCGCGGGAAACGATGGCTGCGGCCAGTTGCAGGGTGTCGGGCCAGCGCAAGGCAGTGCGATCTAGGAGCTGGCGCGCGGCCTCCAGCACGGCCGGGTTCAACGGCTCCTGCACCATGCGCGCGGCTTCCAGCCGCAAACTGTCGAGCGCGGCCGTGGTGTCTTCCGCGGAGATGTCGCCGGAGCGCTCGCGCCGCCGGATGGCCGCGTAGACCTCAAGCGGCGTGGAGGCCGAGATCAGCTTGCGGTTGTCCTCGACGGCCTCCATCAGACTGATCAGGGCGTTTGTGCCCTTCTCCTGCACAAACAGCTTGGCGAAGGCCGTAGCCTCAAGAAAGTAGCAGCTCACAGGTTCCCCCGTTCCTCTTCAATAGCCTCGGCAATGGAGTCGCCGTGCGCCGCCACCGGATGAAAGCGCTGCGCCTCCTCGGGAATGCCGGCCTCGGCGCGGTTGAGGCGAATGGTGGTGGTGGGGTAGGCCGGGGTCTTGGGGTTGGCAATCTTACTGGTCAGCACGACACCGCGTTGAATGGCCTCAGCCAGCACCGTCTGGCGCGACTCTGGATGCTGATTCCAGCGGTAGGCCTTGCGCGGCAAAAACGAGTCGCGGAACCATTTCAGCGCGATGAAGGCGTGTCCGCCCCGTTCGGCCTCGGCCAGGGCGGCGCATAGCTCCTTCACCCGTTCGTCCAGATCGGCGGGAATCACCGCTTCCTGGCCGTCCGCCTCCTCATCCTCGTAGGAGTGCTCGGCAGCGGCGCGCGGCGCGCGGACTGTATGTGGCGCCGGTTCTGTGCCGTCGGCGCGCTCAAAATAGATGCGCAGTTCGTCTTCTTCCGGCGACCATGTATCGGCAGAGGCATTGCGGCGCTTGCTGCGTCCGTTTTCTCCGCATAACTCTACAATTGCCTGATAGCCAGCCGGCGCCAAAAAATGCAAGGACCGCGCCAAGCCTGGATCAGGACTGAACGCCAGTTCGTTCAAGGCTTCTTCGATCATTTCTTCCGCATCTGGAATACTCATATTGCTTACATCTACGCTACTTGGAACAGATTTTGGCGATTTCATTTTTTCTTCTCCGTATGCCGTTCCGTTTGTCATCGCCTGCTCGTCTCCGAAAGGCTGCTTGGCCTTGTTGCGGAGTCCGGGCGCATGCGAAAAAAAAGAACAGCGTTAGTTCTAGATTTCATTCATCGCAACTTGGAATCAGCTTGGCCTTTACCCTAAGTTGTAGACGGCTTACGCTAGATTCTGGCGATGCCTTGTACTTCCTGTTAATCGATTTGAAAGGTTGTTGCCTTTATCCGGCAACTTGAAGCATCTCCCGATGAAATTAAGGGTTTATGGCGATTAAAGGGTTTTTGTCTGACTCAAAGCCATTTTTCCCTTGTCTCTTCCGCCGCAAATGAACTCGAGAAATACTTTAGTTAACCCCTCTGTTTAAAGCCGCACACCCACACAGTGTAACCGATAACGCAATTTTGTGGGCGGCCGCCAAAAAAGCGGCATACGCCGAACCAAAGTCGTTACCCCCCCCCCACTCCCGTGGCAAAGTTCTAATCCCGCGCAATTCTACCCGGGCGCACAGCCTCGTACAATAGAAAACATGCGGCGTTGCTTGCTACTGCTTTTGTTCTGGTGCCTGCTTTCAACGGGACTATACGCCGACGGCCCGGCCTTCGACCTCTCCGGCCCGAAGGTCGATATGCACGTCAAGCGCGGCGAGGTCACGCTGCCGATTGGCGAAACTCCCAACCTCCTGCCCGGAGACCGGCTTTGGATTCACCCCGATTTTCCCGAGAGCCAGTCCGCCCACTTTGTTCTGATCGTTGCTTTCCTGCGCGGGTCCACCAATCCGCCGCCGCAGGAGTGGTTTACTCGCGTGGAGACTTGGAGCCACGAGGTGCGGGACGAGGGTGTGTTCGTTACCGTACCGAAGGAGGCTCAACAGGCGCTCATTTTCCTGGCCCCGGAGACAGGCGGCGACTTTAGCACCCTGCGCGCCGCCGTGCGCGGCCGCCCCGGTGTTTTTGTCCGCTCCGTGCAGGACCTGCAGGCGGCAAGCTGGGACCGGATGCGACTGGATGCCTATTTAGAGGAAGTCAAGGTCACCTCCCAGACAGATCCCAAATCGCTTAAGGCACGCACAGAGATGGCTGCGCGCAGCCTTGGCATCAAGCTTGAGAATCAATGCTTTGACAAGCCCACCGAGCAGCAGGCTCCCTGCCTGATGCAGAATACCGAAGGCCTGGTGCTGGACGACACCAATGCGCAGTCGGTGGTGGCGCAATTGGCCAGCGGTTCCACCATGGACCTGATGAATCAGCTCATCTACTCGCCGATGGTCAAAGCCGGCGCCTACAGCCCCTATGTCGGCGCCATTGTGGATACGGCCAAAATCCTCGGCTCCTTGCATACCGCGCATTTTCAGTACATTCCCGCGCTGGCTCTGCCGGTAAAAGATACGCTCAATCTGCGGCTGAACGTTCCGCCCTCGTTTCGCAATCCCAAGTCGGTGGTGGTCGTGGCGCTGCCGCCGGTGGGCCCCGTCAAGCCGCCGCCGCTGCATCCTGTCAATCCGGCGGAAAGCTTTTGCGCCCAGAAACCCGGCTTGGTGCTGTCTGTCGAGGGCGCGCCGCTGGTATTTGCCACCCAGCTTGCCTCCGGGCTAGTGCTGCACATCGACACCAAAAACGGGCCGGTCGATTTGCCAGTGAAAGCCGATGCGTCGCAGGGCGGACTGGTCTTGGCGCATTCCGTTCTTGCTTTGCCGGAGGGCGACCTGACCGGAGTCTTGCGCGGCAAATGGGGATTTGACGACTGGGAGGGGCCGCGCTTTCATCTGCACGCGGCTCTCGCCGCCAAGTGGACTGTGGAGGCAGCCAGCCAGTCGGCTCTGGTGGTGGGCCATGAAGCGACCCTGCGCATCGAAGGCGAAAACTCAGTGTGCGTCGACCGGATCGAGCAGCAAATGGCCACAGGAACTCCGCTGAAGCTGGTCTGGAAAGCCTCCAAACCGGAGCAGTTGGAAGTGACCGTGCCCCTGAAAGACGCGGTTCCAGGGCCGGTCAACTTTCAGATCTACCAGTTCGGCCTGGAGAAGCCCGATCTGCTGCCTCTGAGAGCCTACGCCGAAGCTCCAGTGCTGGAAAGATTTACGTTAAGCGAAGGCGACGCGGAGGCGGTTTTGAAGGGCAAGCAACTGGACGAAGTGGCCAAAGTCAGCCTGGATGCTGTTACTTGGACCCCGACCTTGCCCAACCGCGCTCAGGATTCCGACGAATTGACGATGAAAACCGACAGTGCGACATTCGGTTTTGAACCAGGAAAGCTCTACTCTGCCAGTGTGCAGTTGCAGGATGGCCGCCTGTTGCGCGTGCCAGTCAGCGTCAAGCCGCCCCACCCGCGGGTCGCTCTGCTCAGCAAGGGAACGCAGGATGAGGTTTCCTCTGCATCCTCGTCTGTGCATTTGGGCAGCCCCGACGATCTGCCCGTCGATCAGCGGTTGGTCTTCTTTCTCGGCTCCCAGGTGCCGGATTACTTTCCCCGCGATGAAAAGATCGAGGTAGCCGCTGCCGACGGCAGTTTCCACACCGTGCTGGGGCTGGCCGACGGCAGCCTGATGCTTGAAGATGCAAAGACCGCTCTGGGGATTGTGGAACCGCTGGCGCGCTTCGGCTCTTCGGCTTTTGGGCCGCTGCGGGCGCGCGCCGTGTCAGCCAACGGGGTCGTCGGCGACTGGCTGGCGCTGGGAACTCTGGTGCGGCTGCCCGGCTTCAAGGAACTGCATTGCCCGCGCGCCGTCTCCAAGCCCTGCACGCTGACCGGAACCAATCTCTTCCTCGCCGCATCCATTGCCGCCACTCCGGCGTTCGGCAACGCCGTCACGGTGTCACCGGAGTTTACAGGAACCCAGTTGAGCGTTCCTCACCCGGCCAACGGCGTCATCTACCTGAAGTTGCGCGACGACCCGCAGACGGTGCAAACGCTGACTCTGCCAGTCCTGCCCATCACCGCGCAAGGGGCTGCTCCGGGCACAACGCCGCCAGCGCGCGTCACGGCCAAACCGTGATGCGCGCTGGCGGTTATAGCGGTTCTTCTGTCGCAGCAGAGAAATCCTGACAAGTCTCCAAAAACTCCACTCATCCAGGAGAACCGCTCAAAGAGCCTCTTCTGAAGCGCACTTTGAGAATGTGCCAGAGTTGAAGCCGGGCACAAATCTATTCTTGCGGAAGGGCCGCAAACGCTTTATTTGTTGAAATAAGCCGCGTTCTTCTCGGCAAACTCCGCCTTGTCGGCAGGCAGTTCGTCGATCGGGAAAATCGCGTTCTGCGGGCAAAGGGATGCGCAGTTGCCACAATCGATGCAGTCATCCGGGTTAATGAACAACTGGGAGACTTTGGCTGCTTCGGGATCGGTGGAGGCGGCGGGCGCGATGGCTGCTACGGCGCACTCCGGCGCACAGGCAAAGTCCTTGATACATGCATCGGTAATTACATAAGCCATGAATGAAAACTCCTTGATTGCTTCGGCGCTCCTGGCGCCTCCGCCTGTCATTCAGGCTATCCAACTTCGACCCGCCACTCTGTGACCAGGATCACACGCCGGGAGAACCGTCCCAAATTTGGAACTTGCTTGTAAATAGGTAGCGCCGACCTCCCGGTCGGCTGTACTGTGGGCCTCCCGGCCCACAGAAAACATCTGGCGGCGTGGACTCCACCAGCACAGCCGGTTTGAAAACCAACGCCACAATTCATTCTTAATTTACGGATAAGCTTTTAGTCCCCCACCGCCGTTACCGGCCCACTGGGGATGAAACTGTGCCCCATCCATCGGACGTCTTTGTTTTTGTCCGATGGGTGGGAGTCCATAGAACTCCATCGCCTTGTTTTTTGTTGAACTTGCATTTTTGTTTCTTGCGAGGGCGCGGATGAGCCGCGCCCATTTTAGGGAGATTCTAGATTCCAGCCTGAGCTATGCTTAGTTCCGCCTGCGCCACCTGAATCCGCGCCAGCTCGACCGGTTCACCATAGTGCGCGGCGACCATCGCAATAGACTTGTTTTCATCCAGATAGGGACGCACCGCCGCCAGCTTAATGGTCGATTGAGAGGCCATCCGCGCCACGGCGGCCTTGCTGGAAACGGAGGCAACCAGCGCCAGAATCGCCGTCACGGTGGTTGCCACCGCGTCGATCGCGTTCAAGACGTGGGTCTGGCTATTCGAGTTGGTAATTTTTGCTGCCGCCAGAAGCGAGGCGTTCACCTGCTGCTGAAAAGTCACGACCGCAGCTTGCAGTTGCGCCAAAACCGTGGCGTTCGGGTTGGCCAGGTACGCCTTGGCCTGGGCCACCAGCAGGTTTGAGGCCGCGTCAAAACCAGCCGTTGCCGCGGCAAAAACTGGCGCATCCGACGGGTCCAGCAGCACCGCGGTCGAGTCCACCGTTGCCACGGCGCTTTGGAGCGTCGGCGTCCAATTCACAATCTCCTGCGCCACGGTTTTTTTTGAGCAGCCGCCGATGAAGGGCAACGGCAGCAGCAGGGAAATCAGCATCCACACGCCCAGCTTTTGCGTCGAACCGGTTGCGGGAGTTGATGCTTCGGGGTCCCTGGCCAACAGCCCTAGAAGGGCGCTGGCGATGCCGCTCATCAGCGTGACCACTGTGCCGCTGCCGGCCGTGCCCAGCGTGATGCCCTGCTGCGAAAGCACGCTGGCAATGGTGACAACCGCAATCAGCAGCCCGGCGACGGATGTCTTCGGGTGGTTCCAGATATTTGAAATCGAATTCATTCGGAAAGCTCCTTTTGATCTGGCGCTCAAAGACAGATGTTCCGTGCCTCATCCTTTCGCCTTTTTTCTGGCGAAAGGGTGGGAAGCCGTCACCCTATCGATGGGCCGAATCAATTGCAAAAAAAGAGACGGCCGCTGCCGCCTCGGTTACCTATGGAATGGGGCAGGCGCGGGAGAACCCCAGCCTGCAACAGCGCAAGACAAAGTAAGACCAGCGACAGGCGCCGTTCCGGGCCAACCGCTGGTCTTGATTTGCCGCATCTCTCCGAATTCGAGCGCCACCGTGGTTGCGGTTCAGGCTCGCGGCGGAGAGCCGCTTCAGTGCAGATTCAATCCGGTTCCGCGCCCCGGCGCCTTCCTTTTGGGGGAGAGCGTACTCATTCGCCCGGCGCGGTGCTTCCGTCTCTTGTCTGGCTATTTCTTAGCCTAGGCACTCTTACTTAATTAATCGGCAAAAGTCGAAAAAGAATTCAAGCATTGAATAGCCAAAAGCGCACAAGACCCAAAATGGAATTGGATCTTTTTCAAAGAAATCCTGGTGCAGTGAAGGTCCTGCCTACCGCACTTCTGAAGAAGTTTCAGAGAATAAAGCTTTTAGTTTAACTATTTTACGGATTCTTTCGCACAAATCGCCGTCCGCGAATCTCGTATTCGCCTGAAGTCACGCGGCCAATCGCCTCGCTGTAAGCGATGTGCTCCTCGACCAGAATCCGCTCGGCCAGCGCGTGCGCGTCGTCGGTTTCCAGCACGGGAACGGCCCGCTGCACCACGATGACGCCATGGTCCAGGTCCTCATCCACAAAATGCACCGTGCAACCAGCCACTTTCACGCCGTAATCAAAAGCCTGCGTCTGCGCTTCGAGGCCCGGGAAGGCCGGCAGCAGCGCGGGATGAATATTCAGAATCCGGTGAGGGAACGCGGCCACAAATTCCTTGGAAAGCAGGCGCATATACCCGGCCAGGCAGACCAGATCCACGCCGTTCTCCCGTAGGCAGGCAATCACATCGGCGTCGTGCTCGGTGCGTTTGCGGCCCTTTGAGACAAAAATCGCCGTGGGCAGCCCCAACTCCCGCGCCTTGGCCAACCCGCCAGCCTCGGCCACGTTCGAGATGACGACCGCAATTTCCACGCCCTTCAGCCGCCCGGCACGGATGGATTCTGCAATGGCGGCGAAATTCGACCCGTGACCGGAGAGCAAAATGCCCAGCCGAATCGGCCGATCTGTCGAAGCGAGTTCCAAGCATTTCCTCCGGGTACAAGCAGGCTACAGAAAAAGCCCTATTGCGATAGGGATCAGGAGACTGTTTGCTGTCCACTGTTCACTGTCTTTACGTATACTGCACCCGGCGCTCGCCCTTGACCACGCGGCCAATCACGTAGAACTTCTCCTCGGCCCGGTCCAGCAGATTCTTGGCGCGCGTAAACTTGGCCGCCGGAATCACCGCAATCAGTCCGATGCCCATATTGAAGGTGCGCATCATCTCTTCCTGTGAAACCTTGCCCAGGTCCCGCAGGTGCTCGAAGATGGGCAGCACCGGCCAGGAGCCGATCTCGACCTGCGCCGTGACGTTCTTGGGCAGGATGCGGGGCAGGTTTTCCGTGATGCCGCCGCCGGTGATGTGCGCCATGCCAGTGGTCACGCCCGCTGTCACAAGTTTTTGAATTACGTGCAGATAGCTGCGATGAGTCTTCATCAGCGCCGTGCCTGCTTTTTCCTTGATGGCGGACACGTACTGCGTCGGCTTGTAGCCGGCCACCTCGAAAAACAGCTTGCGAGCCAAAGAATATCCATTGGTGTGCAGCCCGGTCGAGGGCATCCCAATCAGCACGTCGCCAGCCTTGATCCCCGCGCCGGTCACCATCTTTTCCCGGTCCACTGCGCCCACAATGAAGCCCGCCAAGTCATATTCCCGGTCGGAATAGAAGCCCGGCATCTGCGCCGTCTCGCCGCCAATCAGCACGCAGCCGTTGGCCTTGCACGCGTCGGCCAACCCTGTCACCACGCTCTCGGTCACCTCCGCATCCAGCTTTCCGCTGGCCAGATAGTCGAGGAAAAACAGCGGTGTGGCGCCCTGCACGGCGATGTCATTCACGCAATGGTTCACCAGATCGGCGCCCACCGTGTGGTGCATCCCCATTTCGAAGGCCACCTTCAGCTTGGTGCCTACCCCATCGGCCGAGCTGACCAGGATGGGAGTCTTCCAGCGCTGCAAGTCCAGACGAAAGAGCGCGCCGAAGCTGCCAATGCCGCCTAACACGTTGCGATTGAAGGTTTTCTGCGCCAGGTACTTGATGCGGTCCTTGGCGCGATCGCCACTGCTGATGTCCACGCCGGCATCGGCGTAAGTGATCGATTTGGTTTTGGTTTCGTCTGGCATGGTGTGGCTTTCTGCGGATGAAGTAATTTGAGCGGCGCTGTTGGCCGAAAGGTCAATTTTAGCAGGAATTGCGGCGATTTCTTTTCTATTTGTATCCGAACCGGCTCGCAATCCGCCGCTGAGAACCCTCGCAAAATGATGAAGAGCCGATCTGAAAACTGATCTATTTCGCGGCTGCGCATACGGCGCCTTCTATACTGAACCCATTATGAGTTCCCAAGATGCCACACGCGTTCGTTCCCAGGCTTTGCAGCAGCGCGCCGAGCGCCTCTTCCCCGGTGGGGTGAACTCGCCGGTACGAGCCTTTCGCGCGGTGGGCGGCGAGCCGCCGTTCGTAGCCAGCGCCCAAGGCGCGTGGCTGACCGACGCCGACGGCAACAGCTACGTCGACTACTTCGGTTCCTGGGGGCCGATGATTCTGGGCCATGCCTTTCCGCCGGTGGTCGAGGCCATCCAAAGAGCGGCCCGCGACTCCGCCAGCTTCGGCGCTTCCACGGCCTCCGAGAGCGATCTGGCCGAGCGCATCGCAGCCTGTTATCCGGCCATCGAGAAGATGCGCTTCGTCAGCTCCGGCACTGAGGCCACCATGTCGGCCATCCGCCTGGCCCGCGCCGCCACCAGCCGCAACGTCATCATCAAATTCGAGGGCTGCTATCACGGCCACGCCGACGGGCTGCTGGTCAAAGCCGGCTCCGGCGTCGCCACGTTTGGCATTCCCGGCTCGGCTGGCGTGCCGGAGGAGATTGCCCGCCTCACCCTGGCCCTGCCGTACAACGATCTGACCGCCGTCGAGCAGGCTTTCGCCGCGCATCCCGGCTGCATCGCTGCCATCATTGTGGAGCCGATCGTCGGCAACGCGGGCTGCATCCGGCCCGCTCCCGGTTTTCTGGCCGGTTTGCGCGCAATCACCACCCGCGAAGGCGCTTTGTTTATTGTGGACGAGGTGATGACCGGTTTCCGCGTGGCTCTGGGCGGAGCGCTTGAGCGCTACAGTATCGACGCCGATCTGGTCACGCTGGGCAAAATTGTTGGCGGTGGGCTGCCGATGGCCGTTTTCGGCGGAAAACGCCGTTTCATGGACCTGCTCGCGCCGCTCGGCCCGGTTTATCAGGCCGGAACTCTCAGCGGCAACCCGCTGGCCATGGCCGCTGGAATCGCGACCCTCAGCTATTTGCAGGAGCACGCGGACAAGGTTTATCCGCGGCTGGAAGCCACGGCCAAAGCCGTGACCGAAGGCGTGGCCGCCGAAGCTGCCCGCGCCGGAGTGCCGCTCACTCTCAACCGCGTTGGCTCCATGTGGACATGGTTTTTCACCCCCGGCCCGGTGACAAACTACACCCAGACCGCCCAGAGCGATACGGCAACTTTCGGCCGCTTCCACCGCGCAATGTTGAAGCAGGGCGTCTGGCTTCCGCCTTCGCAATTTGAAGCTTGCTTCCTGGGCGCAGCGCATGGCAACACGGAAACCGCCGCAACCGTCGCCGCAGCCTATGAGGCCTTCAAAGAACTGGCTTGATCGCTCACTTCATTTTTGCGTGCAAGTCGCCGAGGCCGGGGCTCATGAGAATGCAGCTTGAACTTCTATCGCACCGGTAATGGATGTTCACGGGGTAGTCCTGCCATCTGGAGTTGGAAGCGGCTCCGCCCATCTTGGCGACGAAGAACGTCTTTCTCCCGCGCGTTTCAATGACTCCTTGAGCAGCGTCGAAATCGACGATTGCGTCGTCTCCTTCGACAGAGAAAGGCAGGAGTTTTACGGTGGATTTTGGCGCTGCATTCCTGCGGGCGGAAGATGCCCCAAGAGCGGAGCGGCCCGCGTTGGCTTCCGACTCCTGCTGGCGTTTCAGACCTTCTGCTTGTTCCGCGAGGGATGGAAAGTTGGGCGAAAAGCTCCAATTCGCCACCTTTTCGTAGGCTTTTGCCGAGCATGGGACATCGCCTTGGGCGTTGATGGACGCGACCGCTCCATTCGCACCAACTTGATTCTGGAAGACGTCCTTGCCCTGCTCCCGCGCAGCTTCCTGCGCATTCTGTGCGCTCAGAGCGGAAGCGTCCAGGTCGATCGCATTGCGAGGATCGTATTTCAGTACGATCTGCTTGCTGCAGAGCACAAAGCCTTCAACATCCTGAAGATGAATATCGATGAAAAGGGGATAGGACGAGTGGGTGACTGCCAGCGCGAACCCCGCCTGCTGGCCTGCATCGCTGGGCTCGATCGCCAGGCGATATTCAAGTTTCTTGTCCCACTGAAGATACAAATGGCCTTTCAATCCGGCCGCACTGGAGTTCACCGAGTCTAGGTCGTAGCGTCCCTCCGGTGGACTCGTTAGCCCGGCGACAATCGCGACGACAACAATCAGCAGGATTCCCAGGCCCACGCCGATCGTGACATAGGTTCTTGTCGGGCTCGAAAAGAATGTCCGTATCCGCTCGATCAACACTTCGCGGAAAGGCGCCTTCACTTCTTGCGAGGGTTGCTCGGGAGCGGGAGCTTCAGCGATGGGCTTCTGTTCTTCCGCGCTTGCACTCAAGCTGATAAGGCTCGGCTCTTCCGCCGCTGGGCTCACTGCGATGGGAGGGGGAAGAGGCACCTCCTTGGGTTGATCGCCGGGGTTAGGGCCAACAATCCTATAGCTGCTGACAGGCAGCGGCTCGACTTCATCTTCCTCGCCGTTGGGCTCTTGCGGTTCCTCGTTCGCAAGCTTGTCACCAAGGAGCGGTTGGTCCCACGCGTGGTCGTCACGGTTGGGAAATCTAGGATCATCACCCATCATCAGGCATTACCTCTCCCCGGATTTTCGCAATGCCGGTCTTTGGAATCAATCAAATTGGACCACAATTTGACCTCTGTGGAAACCATAAACTGCCGAATTTCCCGACTTTTCCCGCCCTGCTGGGAACCGTTTTTCCGCCGTCTGCATCCAATCCAAACGGACTGAGCCAGATAGGGGGTATAGATATGATCATAGGCGTTCCCAAAGAGATCAAGGACAATGAAGCTCGTGTCGGCGTCACGCCGGCGGGAGTGAAGGCGCTTACCGAGTCTGGTCACACCGTATTGGCGGAAACGAATGCAGGCGCGCAATCCGGCTTTCCCGACGCGGAGTACCAGAAAGCCGGTGCAGAGATTGTGGGCTCGGCCAACCGTGTCTGGGACGACGCCGAGATCGTGGTCAAGGTCAAGGAGCCCATCGAGCAGGAGTATGCATTTTTTCACGAAGGATTGGTTCTGTTCACTTATCTGCATCTGGCCCCGCTGCCTGAGCTGACCAACAAGCTGCTTGATGCAAAGATTATCGGCATTGCCTATGAAACTGTTCGAGACCGTCAGGGCACACTGCCGCTGCTGACGCCGATGAGCGAAGTGGCCGGCCGCATGAGCGTGCAGGTGGGAGCCGCATATCTTGAGAAGGAGCACGGCGGACGCGGCATTCTGTTGGGTGGCGTGCCGGGTGTTCCTCCGGCGCATGTAGCCATCATCGGCGGCGGCATCGTGGGCACCAACGCGGCCAAAATCGCCCTCGGATTTGGCGCGAAAGTGACTCTGGTCGATGTGAACATGACCCGGCTGCGCGAGTTGGACGACATCTTTGGCGGGCGGCTCTACACGCTGGCGTCCAACAGTTATAACCTCTCCCAGATCACCCGCGAGGCGGATCTGGTCATCGGTGCCGTGCTAATTCCCGGCGCCACGGCGCCCAAGATTGTGACCCACGCCATGGTGGCTGAGATGAAGAAGGGCTCGGTGATTGTGGATGTAGCCATCGACCAGGGCGGTTGCGTGGAGACGTCCAAGCCCACCTCGCACTCCAATCCGAGTTATGTGGTTGACGGCGTGGTGCATTACTGCGTGACCAATATGCCCGGCGCGGTGCCGAATACCTCCACGCTGGCGCTGACCAACTCGACCTTCCCATATCTGGCGCGCATTGCCGATCTGGGGTTTCACGAGGCGCTGATCCGGGATGCTGGCCTGGCTGCGGGGCTGAATACGTGGCTGGGAACGCTGACTTGTCCCGGTGTGGGCGAGAGCCAGCAACAGCCGTGGGAAGCGGTTGCCACCGTGCTTGAATAAAGACAGGGGTTAGGGGATAGGGACAGGGACTAGGGATTAGGGACTAGGAAATGGATCTCGGACCTCAATCGGCTGTCACCTGTGATTCAAGCACGACCAACAAAGTGCTGCGGACAAGCGAATCGAAGTCGATTCAGGAGCGCAAGAGACTGCATGCAAAAAAAGACTCTCTCTGTTTCCTGTTCCCTAGTCCCTAATCCCTGGTCCCTCATCCCTAGTCCCTGTCCTATAATCGCCCCATGTCGTTCAGCGACAATTCCCGGCGGTGGGCGGTTGCTCTGCTTGCAGCCGGGGTGCTGCTGCTTATCGTGGCGCTGGGCGGACTGCAGGCGTTCAACACCTCCAATGTCCAATTTCTCAATCCAGTGACTTCGGGGGAGATGCTACTCTCCACCAGCCTGATCGTGCTGGTGTTTCTACTGCTCCTCCTGCTGGTGGTGCTGCTGCTGAGAAACATCCTCAAGGTCTACGCCGGGCAAGGCAGCAGTGGCCTGGGCGCACGGCTCCGCTCGCGGATGATGGTGGGCGCGATCCTGATTGCGCTGGCGCCCACGACCTTCATGTTCATGTTCAGCTACGGTTTGATGAACCGGTCGCTGGACCGCTGGTTTTCGCCGAACACATCGGAGTTGCGCGAGGACTCGAATCGGGTCGTCGTGGAGTTGGCGCGCTACGTGACAGCCAATGCCCGTCAGGAGGCGCAGTCGATTACGGCCACTGGCGCGCTAGACCGTGAGCTTTCGGCGCTTCAGCGCGAGTTGGGCTCGCACCGCATCACGATGGCCGGCGGCTTCGCGGTGGTTTATGACAAGAATCAGCACATGCTGACCAGCTTTCAGGCTCCGGCGGAGTCCAGTCAGGCCAGCCTGATTCCCTGGCCGGGCGAAGGCGAGTCAGGGAAGACTGTTCTGCTTCATGGGCCGCTCTCGGCCAACCTGCTTTCCGCAGCGCGGCGCGGCGACGAGCCGGTCATGAATGTGGCAGGCTGCGAGTATGCGCTGGGCATGTCGGCGACCGCCTCGGGCAAGGTGGTGGTGGTGGCGCAGCCCATGCCGCAGGGGCTGCGTCAGTCTGCCATGCGCATCCGCGCCGGCTCGGCCACTTACTGGGAGCTCTTCCACAATCGCAACCAGATTCGCACCGTGTTCTTTGAAGTGCTGCTGGTGATTACCGTGCTGTGCATCTTCTTGAGCGTGTGGATGGCGCGGTTTCTCTCCACCCAGGTCACCCGTCCAGTCGAGGCTTTGGGCGTAGCGATGGAGGAAATTGCGGCGGGCAAATACGACTATCGTGTGGAGCTGGTTGCCACCGGAGAGATGGGCGAACTGGTGCGCGCCTTCAACCACATGGCGGCCGATCTGGAAACCAGCCGGCAATTGGCCGAAAGCTCATCCGCACAACTGACCGCCGCCAACCTAGCCATCGAAGAGCGCCGCCGCGAGTTGGAGGCGATTGTCGAGACCATTCCCTCGGGCGTGGTAACGCTGGACGGTGCAGGTGCAGTCCTGCAAGCCAATCATGCCTTTGCCGCGCTGATGGGACGGCGCTTGGACCTCAGTCTGGGCGGGGAGAAGATTGAGACGCTGTTTCCGGCCGAGTGCGCCGAGGATTTGACCAACGTGATTCGCCGTGGCCAGCGCATGGGCACCGCCTCCACCGATATAGAGGTTCATGTCGGCGGCCGCACCATGCATCTAACCATCACCAGCGCGCGGTTTGAGCTGACTCGCGGCCAGCCGGGAACCGTTTTGGTCGTCGAAGACACAACGGAATTCCTGCGCGCGCAGCGGCAGTTGGCATGGAAGGAAGTGGCGCAGCGTGTAGCCCACGAGATCAAGAATCCCTTGACGCCCATCGCCCTGTCCGCCGAGCGGATTGGAAGGCATCTGGATCGTCCACTTCCGGACTCGCCCGCCGTCATCCGCAAGTGCAGCGCGGTCATCTTGAGCTGTGTGGGCACGCTGCGCACACTGGTGGATCAGTTCTCCGCTCTGGCCCAGTTTCCCACGCCTCAGCCGCGCGCCTGCGACATCAATCAGGTGGTCGAAGAAGCGCTGGTGATGTTTGCCGGCCGGTTGGATGGCATCACCGTGCAGCGCAATCTGGAGCCTGAATTGCCGCCGGTGCTGGCCGATCCCGTGGCCATCCGCCGCGCTCTGGCCAACCTGATCGATAACGCCGCCGAGGCCATGCAGGGCAGCCTTCTTTGCGTGCTTGGCGTCGGCAGTTCCCTCAGCGAGGACGGCGCGTCGGTCGAGGTCGAAGTCTCCGACACCGGTCACGGCCTCACGGATGAAATCCGCGAACGGCTGTTTCTGCCTTTCTACTCGACCAAACACCGCGGCACAGGCCTGGGCCTGTCCATTGCGGCCAAGATTGTTCAGGAGCATGGCGGCACGCTGCGCGCCGAATCGAACAGCCCCAAGGGTGCGCGCTTTTTGTTGCGGTTGCCTCTGATGGAGCCCAGCACGGAACTTGGTGCGCAGGCCGAGGCGACCGGCGACGCCGAGCCCAGCCGCCCGGATGCTTCAGCCAGCACTGCTGGAAAGTTAAAGTTGTGAGAGGATCACTTTCATGAACCATATCCTGGTAGTGGACGACGAGGCAGAGATTCGCACTTCGCTTGAGGATATCCTGCGCGAAGAGGGCTACGGCGTGGCCAGCGCGGCCAGTGCAGCCGAGGCCATGGTGCTGCTTGAGGACGCGGCCTACGACGTGGTTCTGCTCGACATTTGGTTGCCCGACCGCGACGGCCTCGACGTACTGGCCGACATTCACGGCCATGCCTCTGAAGCGCGGCCTGAAGTGGTCATCATCAGCGGCCACGGCAGCATCGAAACCGCCGTCAAGGCCACCAAGCTGGGTGCTTACGACTTCCTGGAAAAGCCGCTCTCACTGGAGCGCACACTCATCGTGCTGAAGAACGCCGTCGAGGCGCGACGGATGCGCACGGAAAATCAGGAATTCAAGCGCCAGTTCAGCGCCGGATTGGTGCTCACCGGAGACAGCGTGCCCGCCAAGGCCCTCCGCCAGCAGATTCGCTTGATGGCGCCCACCAACGGCCGCGTGCTTATTTACGGCGAGTCGGGCACCGGCAAGGAGCTGATTGCCCGCTCCATTCACGCCGAAAGCCTGCGTCGGGATCAGATTTTTGTCGAATTGAACTGCGCCGCCATCCCCGAAGCGCATATCGAGTCTGAGTTGTTCGGCTACCGGCACGGCGCGCAACCTGGAGGTCTGCCCGAGCAGCGCGGCACGCTGGAGCGCGCCGACGGCGGAACGCTTTTCCTGGATGAAGTCGGCGACATGAGCCTCAAGACGCAGGCCAAGGTGCTCTCCGCGCTCGACGATCAGCAGTTCACTCCAGTCGGCGGCATGCAGCCCATCCACGTGGACGTGCGCCTGATCGCCTCCACCAACAAGGATCTGGAAGAAGAGATTGCCAAGGGAAATTTCCGCGAAGACCTCTTCTACCGGCTCAATGTGGTTCCATTTTTCGTGCCGCCGCTCAGGCAGCGCAGGCAGGATATCCCGCTGCTGGCACGCGAATTTTTGGGCGAGTTTGGCCGCCAGTACGGCCGCCCGCGCATGGAGATTACCGAGGAAGCGCTGGAGACTCTGGCCCAATATCACTGGCCCGGCAACGTGCGCGAGTTGAAGAACGTGATCGAGCGGATGCTCATTCTCAATCCCCGCACCCTGTGCATCGAGCGCAAGCACCTGCCGCCGTTGAACCACAAGACCGGCGCGCATTTGACGGAAGAGTTCTCCACGCTGCAAGAAGCTCGTGATGCCTATGAACGCGAGTTCATTCTCAAAAAGATCGAGGAAGCCCACAACAATATTAGCCAGGCGGCGGAACTGCTCGGCCTGGAGCGCAGCCACCTCTACCGCAAGATGAAAGCGCTGGGAATTAACGCCGCGAACAAGAAATAAGTAGCCTACGGAAGAACCGGAAGCTTTACGGTTGCTGACCTTTCAAAGGGACTTGATCGTGCGCCACGGCAATCGTCACTTTACTTCACGTTGCCGGGGGGCGGATTCGAGCTTTTCCACCTGTTGTCCATTCCATGCGCGCGCAAAAAACACCATTTTTGCGCTTTTTTCTACGGGTAGAACCCCACAAAACCCATGCGCCGGATGCCCCGCCTTTGTCCGTGTGTTTGCGGATAATTTCCAACCTTCGTCGCACAATGATTCAGGAAGACTTCCTTTCAATCTTCGTCGCGGTGCGTCCGTCTTCCAGCCGGAAGCTGCTGGCAGAGGCCTAAAACTGCTCGTAACTTTTTATCCAAGAATATTTTGCAGGGAACTTCATTGTTTTCAAGATTTTACAGCGCAACCATCCCCGCAAGCTAAAGAAAACAAGGAATTTACATACAAAATAGGGGTGAGGGGGGGGGTACATGCCATGTCCGGGGTCCCCAGCGACAGGTCTTCGTCGCTGGGGTGGAAAGCCGGGTCTACCCCTCGCCGCGTCTTTGCCTTGCGGCTTTTCCGGCACACTTAACGGCAGATTTCCGCTTCGAGATCTTCTTCCTCAAACGGCAACCTGCGTTCTTCGGCGACAGGCTTCTTTCGCTGCGAAGGCTGGATCTTGCCAACGTTCTTCACAGATCGCGCTGCGGAGCGCCTGCATTGGGCGAGCGCACGATGCAGAGCCTTCGCCGTCATCTCCTCCAGCAGGGGAACTAGACCGTCCGGCCTGCCATGGCTGTGCAGGACGCGATCAGCTTCCTGTGTGAGCGCCTGCCAATCGTGCCATTCTCCAACGGTGTCGTGAATCTTTCGGAAGGCGACGGCCAGCCGCTTGGCCAAGGGATCGGCAGCGGCGGAAATCTCGGCCAAATACAGCGCTGGCTTGAGGCGCTTGCGATATTCATGCAGGTTGGTGGCGTCGAGGCTGGGCAGTTCGTCGGCCAGCCCGGCAATGATCCCCAAAGCCGCTTGAGCAGCGGAAGGATCCTTTGAGGACATGTGAGGCGCAAATGCCGCTTCTATCTCATTGCTGAGCCGGTTCAGCCGCTTACCGTGCTCGCCGAGGACGGCCACCAGCTTATCGATCCCTGCCAGACGCTTCCGCCGCAGCCGTTCTTCGAGTTTTTCGATTTCACGCGTGCAGCGCGCGTTCAGCGGCCCTCCGCCTTCCGTCACTCCTCCGAGCGGGACGCGCAGGCTCTCAAGCCGGGCCAGATACACATCCGCATTGCGCACCGGTTCGAGCGCCTTCCGGAGTTTCTTTGCTTCTTTGCTCCAACGCTGAAACGCGCGCGCGGCGGCGGAATCCTCAGCCTGCTCCTGCAGGAAGTGTTCCAGTTCCACCCGCAGGCGCAAAGTGAGGGCGCGCAGGGCATGAACGCTCTTCCGGCTGGGCTTGCTGCCGCATTGCGCCAGGAAAACGCGCCACGCCTCCAGACGCTGCCGCCACTCTTGTTGGAGCGCCACCGCGGAGGTTTCGCCGGGAGGAATCAGAGCGCGATTCATGGGGCTTATCCTCTGCCTTCCATTCTGCACCCGCCAGCCAGAGGATGGAAGCGCGGCTTCACGTCGAATTGCGCGAGTTTCGTTGATCGAACCAGATCCGGATACAGAACCGTGGAAACGCGTGGATTCAGGATGAACCAGCGCAAGAATCAGTCAGAAAGTTGTTGCTTGTGAAAATGCCCCCAAATCGCTTCGGCGGTTTTGCGTGGAACCACCGCTGCCAACGATTCTGCGGTAGCTTGCTGCACGTCGCGCAGGCTGCCGAAGTGAGTTAGAAGGCGCTGTCTGGTTTGCTGGCCGACGCCTGGAACAGTTAGTAACTCCGAGTCGCGGTCGCGCATGGCGCGGCGCTGGCGATGATAGCCGATGGCGAAGCGATGGCTCTCGTCGCGGATAAGTTGAATAAGATGCAGCACGGGCGAACGGCGGTCGAGAACCACTGGCTCATCCTCGTTGCCGTAGACATAGATAATTTCTTCCTTCTTGGCGATGGAGGCCAGAGGCTGCGTGGTCAGGCCCAGCGATTCAAGCGCTTCGGCGGCGGCGTGAAGCTGGCCCAGGCCGCCATCGACCAGCACCAGCGAGGGCATCGGCTTCTTTTCATCCTGCAAGCGGCGGTAGCGGCGCGTGAGCACCTCGTTCATCGAGGCGAAATCGTCCACGCCGGTCACGGTTTTGATCTTGAACTTGCGATAGGCCTGCTTGTTCATCGAGCCATCTTCCCAGACGACCAGCGAGGCCACGGTTTCCGTGCCCTGAATGTGGGAAATGTCGAAGCACTCGATGCGCTTGGGCAGCTCAGGCAGCATGAGCGCGTCGGCCAGCGCCTGCTGAATGGCCTTCCGCGAGGGCTCCAGCACGCGAAAGCGCTGGATGTAAGACTGCTTGGCGTTCTGGCTGGCCAGATCGACAAGAGCGCGCTTTTCGCCGCGCTGCGGCAGGACAATTTCGACGTGGTGTCCGCTACGCTCGCTGAGCAGCGCCGACAGCGCCTCGCGGTCGTCGAAGTCTGCCGGGACAAGGATGGAGCGCGGAACATACTGCTGGTCGATGTAAAGCTGCTTCAGCAGCGCGGAGAAAACATGACCGGCATGAAAAGGAACTGCGCGTTCGGCAAAATCATCAGGCTGGCCAGCCTCGTTATCGATAGCCTCTGACAGATCGGGCAAGTCCTCCCAGAAGAATTCGCGGCGATCGACGATCTTGCCCGAGCGCATATGGAAAAGGTTGACGGCCAGACTGCCATCCTCGAAGTGATAGCCGAAAACGTCGGCGTCGTCGTCCAGCTCGACGGTGGCGACACGCTGCTTTTCCCGCAACTGACGGACAGTGGAAAGCTGATCGCGGAAACGGGCGGCAGCCTCGAACTGTTCGGCTTCGGCGGCGGCCATCATGCGCGCGGTCAAAATGTCTTCGAGTTCGGTGTGACGGCCTTCCAGCAGCATCTGCGCGTCATGCACGGCGCTGGCATAAATCTCCGGCGTGGTGAGATCTTCCACGCAGGGGCCGAGGCAGCGATGAATGTAGTACTGCAGGCAGGCGCGTGGATGATAGCGAGAGAGATCGACCTTGCAACTGGGAATCAGAAAACTGCGGTGAATCAGCTCGACGACGCGATAGGCCAGGCTGCCGGGAAAGTAGGGACCGTAGTAGGCAGCGCCATCCTTGCGCACGCGGCGGGTGACGAAGACCTTGGGAAAACGGTCAGCCATGGTGAGCTTCACGAAAGGGTAAGTTTTGTCGTCGCGCAGCAGGATGTTGAAGCGCGGCTGGCGCTCCTTGATGAGGTTGTTTTCTAGCGCCAGGGCCTCCTGTTCATTGGCCACCAGGATGTAATCGAGATCGACGGCCTCGCGCATCAGCGTGCCGGTCTTGGCATTGGCCTGCGAAGCCGCCAGCAGGTACGAGCGCACCCGCGAATGCAGGTTGATGGCCTTGCCCACGTAGATGATTTTGCCCTCGGCGTTCTTGTAGAGGTAGACGCCAGGATGGTTGGGCAGCGCGCGGATTTTCTCGTAAAGATCCATGGGAACGACCAGCGGTTGCACTTAGAATAGCCGGTTTGGACGAAGGACCAGCCTATGTTCCCTGCTTCACGCAATCTTTACCGGATCGGGTAAAAAGTACACGGTTGCTACCGGTCAAGTTGTCGCCAAAGATTGGCACAAGCCTTTCTATTTCATCAGATTGGAATGATGTGAACGTTTGGCCTTTAGAGTGCATTGTTGAGGTCGCAGGGAAAAGCCAGCTTTGCCGGCGGATGTGTCGCACGGCAAGGAATGTGGCGGGGAAAGGAACGAGGTCATGAACACATACAGGTTTGTAGCGATAAGTTTGGCGGCTGGTTTGGCCGTGGCGAGCACGACAGGGTGCGCGACCAAAAAGTATGTCTATAACCAGACAGCGCCGCTGGTCGGCCATACCAATCAGTTGGATAGCAAGACGGCGGACAACAACCGGCGGATTCATGACGTGGATGACCGGTCTCAGTCGGGAATCCGGCAGGCGCAGGGCTCGGCTGACACGGCCAGTCGCAATGCGCAGGATGCCTCCAAAGCCGCCGGCGATGCCGAATCCTCGGCCAACCTTGCGGTGCATCGCGCGGACTCGCTGGAGAGCGTCGTCAAGGGGCTGGACAACTACAAGCAGGTCTCCAATGTCTCGGTAACCTTCGGCTTTGACAAGGCTGTGCTGACCAAAGAAGACCGCGAGCAACTGGACACTTTTGCCGCGCAGCTAGGCTCGGCGAAGAGTTTCATTCTGGAAGTGACCGGCGGAACGGACTCAGTCGGTTCCGCGCAGTACAACTACGAGTTGAGCCAGCGGCGTGCCGATGTTGTGGTGCAGTATCTGGCGTCGAAGTACGGAATTGCCGCGCACCGCTTCTACCTGATCGGCATTGGCAAAGACAAGGCCGTAGCTTCCAATTCATCCGCCGAAGGACGCAAGCAGAATCGTCGCGTGGAAGTGCGGCTGCTGTCGAACTCGGTTGAGGATATGCAGCCTCAGACGGCGTCCGTGCAATAGCTTTAACGCGCAATTTCAGGCAAACAAACCGGGCCGGTCCGCGATGCGGATCGGCCCGGTTTGCTGTCGGCAATCAGGATTAAGCGGCATCGAGCTGCTTTACGTGCTCGACGCGGATCTGCGCCGCGGTGAAAAGGCTGAGGAACGGCGCGCCCTGCGCTGCGGCCTCGACGGCGGGACGGCCTTTGGCTTCTTCGCGTTCGACAAGGCAGACCACGGCGGCGACGATCATGCCAGCCTCGTGAGCAGCCTCAAGGGCGTTGATTGTGGAGGCTCCCGTGGTGCAGACGTCGTCCACAATGACCACACGCGCGCCCTCGCGGCAAAAGCCCTCGATGCGACGTCCGGTGCCGTGGGCCTTTTCAGCCTTGCGAACCAGAAAACCGTTGAGCACCTGCGGCTTGGGCTGGTTCTGCCGGGCGGCTTCCATCGCGCGCCATGCGGTGGCGATGGCAACGGCCGAGACAATGGGATCCGCGCCCATGGTCAAGCCGCCAACGGCCTCGGCCTGGATGCCGTGCTCATCGAGCAGCTCCGCAACCGCTTGGCCGGTATACCAGCCGCCCTCGGCGTCCAGCGTGGTCGTGCGGCAATCGACGTAGTAGTCGCTCGTGCCGCCAGAGGAAAGCTTGAACTGGCCAAGACGGAAGCTCTTCCGGGCCAGCAGCGAAAGCAAATGCTGCGCGTTGGTTGAAATAGTCATCACTTTCGATTGTAAAGGGCAAAGTGCAGGGAATAGGGATTAGGGGGTGGGGGGTAGGGGTAGGTCTCTGACAGCATAATTTCGTATCTCTCATTTATTCCTTCCCCGCTCCAAGAACCTGGATCTCCTTCCGGCGGAGGTATGTACCCCCACCCCTATTTTGTACGCAAAATCCTTGTTTTCTTGAGTTTACAGGTATGGTTGCGCTGTAAAATCGTGAAAACAATGAAGTTCCCTGCAAAATCGTCCAGGAAAGGGAGTTACGCGTACTTTCGGCCTCTGCGAGCAGCTTCCGGCTGGAAGACGGACGGACCGAAACAAAAGCTTCCTGAATCATTGTGCGACGAAGTGAGGAAATCATCTGCAAACATCCGCGATGCGGCGGGCGCGCTTCGCGCATGGGTTCGTGGGCTTCTACCCGTAGAAAAATACGCAAAAATGGTGCTTTTACACGAGCAGGATGGGCAACGGGTGAAAAAAGCTATAAAAAGCGTGTGGGGGAAGAACTATAAAAGGCTCTATAAATATCTCACCTTAGGCGCAAAAACAAGAACGCGCCGAAGGTGGGGCACCCAGTCTCTTTTGCGATGGCGGGGCACCTGGCCAGCTAGTTTCTAGTCCCTGTTCCCTATTCCCTGCTCTTCACATGTTTTGCAGGTGCCGGAAGCCTCCGGTGCCAAGCATCATGATGGAAAAAAGCAGGAAGTTGTAGAAGGCGTGAACCAACGTGCTGGCGGCCAGGGAGCGGGTTTTGAGGCGTACAGCGCAGAGAATCAGGCTGATCACGGCAAGCAGAAGAAACGGACCGAGCGATTTGCCGGTCTGTTCGGCGTGCATCAGGGCAAAGGGCAGGCTGGTGGCAAGGGATGCAATCACCATGGCGGGGATGGACCACTGGGGGGCACCGTCCTCGTCGAGCGGGCGAGGCAGCTCACCAGTGAAGCGTTCTCCGATCCAGTCGCAGGCCGTTGCGAGGGCGGGCAGCAGGAAGCCGCGAAAGAAGATCTCCTCAAAAAAAGGTGCCAGTGTGACGCCGAAGCCGAACATCAGCCATGCAGCGCCTGGAGAACGAAAGACCTCGTCGATCGGCGCGTTGGGAGGGCCGGGCAGAAAGATCTCATCCAATGTGGCCAGAAGAACGCAACTGAGGGCCGTGGCGAACAATGGCCAACACAGCCTGAGAGCCGTGGCGCCGCGCCACTGGATTCCAGCAAAGAAACTCTTGTTCCAGAAGAGCGGAAAGACCATGAGGCTGAGGCCGAAAGAAACGAGATAGATCGTTGCCTCGCTGCCCAGCATGTAGTGAATTTCGGTGGCGGCTTTTGCTTCGGTTGCAACGCCAAAGAGCTGGAAGTGCAGGGCAACCAGCATCAGTACCGCCGCGCACGCAAAACCAAAGGCTCCGAGCGGCACCAGCAGGCAGAGATGCCCTAGATGTGGAATGCGCGTGGGCGCGATGATCTCAGGCCGCAACCAGGATTGAAACAGCTCCGGCGTTTCGTCCTGGGCAGGGGCGGCTTGCGGCAGGGGCGGGCCGGACGCGGGAAATGGGCTCAACTCCGGCTCTTGCGGTGTGAACTCTGGGTCGATCATGGCCGCCCCGTTTTCTTCTTGCGAGGAACGAATTTCTTTTTGACAGCTTCCTTTTGCGCGGGCTGCTTTTTGGCGGCGCGCTTGCGACTGGCGGTCTTTTTCAGCTTCGGTTGGGAGCTGTCTGGAAGCGGGTCTGAAGCGACCGACGCAGGCTCCGGTGCGTCTGGTTCGGAGGCGTCGTCAAAATCCGCCGCTTCCATGTGGCCATCGGCGGAGGTGTAGTAGCGCTTGAGAAACTGGCCGGTGTAGGAGCCGGGAGTGGCGGCAATCTTCGCCGGGCGGCCAAAGCCCACAATGCGGCCGCCGTCTTCGCCACCCTCGGGACCCAGATCAATAATCCAGTCGGCATTGCGAATCACGTCGAGATTGTGTTCGATGATGATGATCGAGTTGCCCAGGTCGGCGAGTTGGTGAAGGACTTCAAGCAGCTTGCGCACGTCGTCGAAGTGCAGCCCGGTGGTGGGCTCGTCGAGCAGGTAAAGCGTGCGGCCCGTCTGCCGCTTGCTCAGTTCGCGAGCCAGCTTCATGCGCTGCGCCTCGCCGCCGGAAAGCGTGGTCGAACTCTGGCCGAGATGAACGTAGCCCAGGCCCACATCGACCATGGTTTGCAGCTTCTGGCACACCTGCATCTGGGGCGCTTCAGACAACACGCCGAGTGCGTCTTCGATGGTCAGCTCGAGAATGTCGGCGATCGAGCGGCCGTGGTACTTGACGGCCAAAGTTTCCTGGTTGTAGCGGTGCCCGTTGCAGACTTCGCACTGCACATAGACATCGGGCATGAACTTCATTTCAATCTTGCGCTGGCCGTCGCCCTGGCAGGCCTCGCAGCGGCCTCCTTTGACGTTGAAGCTGAAGCGTCCGGCCTTGTAGCCGCGCTCACGCGACTCGGGCAGCATGGCGAAGATGTCGCGGATGGGCGTGAAAACCTGCGTGTAGGTTGCCGGGTTGGAGCGCGGGGTGCGGCCAATGGGCGACTGGTCAATGCAGACGACCTTGTCTATCTGCTCTGCGCCGGTGAGGGTGTCGTGCGCGCCGGGCTCCTCGCGCGAGCCATAGAGCGTCTTGGCCAGCGAGCGATAAAGAATGTCGTTGATGAGCGAGCTTTTGCCCGAGCCGCTGACGCCGGTGATCACGGTCATCACGCCCAGCGGGATGCGGACGCTTACCTCTTGCAGATTGTGCTCGCGCGCGCCGGTGATGGTGATCCACTTGCCGGTAAGGGGGCGCGGATGCTCGCGTTGCAGCATGGTGGAGGCGCCGGTCAGATAGCGCCCGGTGAGCGACTCCGGGCAGGCCATGATCTCAGCGGGCGTGCCTTGGGCAACGATATATCCGCCCAGGCGGCCCGCGCCGGGGCCAAGATCGACAACGTAGTCGGCGTGGCGGATGGTGTCTTCGTCGTGCTCGACGACCAGCACAGTGTTGCCCAGGTCGCGCAGTCTTTCCAGCGACTGAATGAGCCGGTTGTTATCGCGCTGATGAAGGCCGATGGAAGGCTCGTCCAGAACATAGAGCACGCCGCGCAGCCGCGAGCCGATCTGCGTGGCCAGGCGGATGCGCTGGCCCTCGCCGCCGGAGAGCGTGTCGGAGTTGCGGTCCAGCGAGAGATAGGTAAGGCCGACGGCACAGAGAAACTCCAGACGCTCGGCGATCTCGCGGCGAATACGCTCAGCCAAGAGAGATTCGCGCGCCGTGAACTTGAGATTGATGGCCGCCGAGAGAGCGCGATTGAGCGGCAGCGCGGTGAAGTCGGAGATGGAGAGGCCGTCGATTTTGACCGCCAGCGATTCCGGGCGCAGGCGCTTGCCACGGCAGGCGGGGCAAGGCGTGGCGGACATGTAATTCATCATGTAGTCGTGATAGGAATCGCTGCTTGCGTCTTCGATGCTGTCGCGCAGAAACGCCAGAATGCCGTGGAAGCCGGTGCGCGGAGCCTCACCTTTCGGCGGGCCATAAATCAGAATGCGCTGGTCACGCGGGGGCAACTCCTCGAACGGCGTCGAGAGGTCGATGCTATAGCGCTCGGCGGCCAGATGCATGAGCTTGAGCAGGTAGTGCGAAGAGGAGCCGGGACCGAGGCCGCCGTCCAGCAGCGGCTTGGACCAGTCCGTGATGATTTTGGCGGGGTCGAGATCGTAAAGCGACCCCAGGCCGTGGCACTCCGGGCAAGCGCCGTAGAGGGTGTTGAAGCTGAAACTGCGCGGTTCCAGCTTGGGCACGTCCAGACCGCAGTCGGGGCAGGCCATCGAAGAAGAGAACAACTGCTCCTCGTTGCCGGTTACGGCGACCAGCACCAGCCCGTTGGCCAGTTGCAGGGCATTGGCCACGGCGGCGTCGAGGCGCTTTTCCGCCGAGGGCTTGCCAGGACGCGGCGGTGGCGCGTCCGGCGCGGGATCTTTGAGCAGGATGCGGTCGATGACCGCTTCGATGGTGTGATTTTTGCGGCGGTCCAGGTAGAGCGGTTCTGAAAGATCCTGCATCTCGCCGTCCACGCGGGCACGGAAGCCCAGTTGGTCGAGATGGTCGAACAGGTCCCTGAATTCGCCCTTGCGCCCGCGCACGATGGGCGCCATGACGGTGACGCGCTCACCGAAACCAAGTTCCAGAATGCGCTGCACGATCTGGTCGGCGCTCTGGCGGAAGATGGGCCTGCCGCAGTTCGGGCAGTGGGGCGTGCCGATCGAGGAATAGAGCAGGCGGAGATAGTCGTAGATCTCGGTGATGGTGCCGACGGTGGAGCGGGGGCTGTGATTGGTGGTCTTCTGCTCAATGGAGATTGCCGGGCTGAGGCCCTCGATCGAATCCACGTCAGGCCGCTCAAGCAGTTCGAGAAACTGGCGCGCGTAGGGCGAAAGGGTCTTGACGTAGCGTCGCTGGCCCTCGGCATAAATTGTGTCGAAGGCCAGCGACGACTTGCCCGAGCCGGACAGGCCGGTAATCACCGTGAGCGAGTTGCGCGGGATGCTGACGCTGATGTTGCGCAGGTTGTGTTGGCGCGCCCCGCGGACCGAGATTTGAGTAATGGACATGATTGAACTTGAACGGCTGCAACCGGCGCCGGGCTTAACAAGCTGCAGAAAAAATGCCAGTGTTGCCGGGTTTTGTAACGGGGCATGACTTTAGTCGTGCCGCAAGTCACCTGGAATCAACGCGGGCTTCAGCCCCTGAGGGAATACTGTCGTTCCAAAGACTCGGTTCAGTGCTTCCCTAGAGCTTGGCGTGGCTGCCGTCGCAGAGGGGCGGATGGGCAGTGTGCTTACACCCGCATAAGTGGACGGTTTTGGATTCGGCAGCCTCGAACTTTACGGGTTTGAATTCGCTTCCCGCGTGGCTGCCATCGCAGAAGGGTTGGCTGGCGCTCCGGCCGCAGGCGCACCAGAAGTAACTCTTGCCGGCTTCAACGGCGACGGCGAATGGACCTTTCTGGGCAATCTTGGGTTCTGACATGGGGAATTCTCCTCCAAGTGCTATAAAGCGATTATCGCCGATCTCGTAGAAGTGCGGCGTCATTCCAAGGAAAACCGGCTTCTGCTTGAGGTTTTGAGGCTGATGGAAGCAGGGGCGATCCGCGAGTCATGGGCGGCTCGGAGCCCTGCAAGCGGCGATTCACTGAAAAGCATTGCCCTTGGCGGTATTCTATTAGTCAATAGAAATCAGGAACATCGCGTGGTACTGCGTAGCGCTTCTTTGCGACAATCGCAGACAACGATTTCTATTCTCGACGGTTCCGGCGGGCTTTGGGCAGGCCGAGAGTGGGGACGCGTGCGTTCCAGACCATAAGGAAAGCGAGTGAAGGCAAGACGATGGAAGATTTGTTGAATTTGGCGACGCTGATTTGTGCGTTGATTGGGGCAATGGCGTTCAGCATTCTGGCGGCTTATGAGATTCTTCGCATGGGATTTGCGCTGATCCATCGGCAGCCGCGCCCAGCAGCCGTGAAGGTCCGGTCGGAAGTGGCGCAGGTACACTAGAGCAACCGTTGGTCCATTCAGGCTTTTCGGCTTTTAGCCGCTTCGGAACTGCAAACAACTGAAAAAATAGACGTACAGGCTAAACAGGCTGCGGAAAAAGGCCTAGATTTGGGCAAAATCGATGAAAACGCTCTTCCGGGGCTAAAGCCCGCGTTGATTCTGCAGGCCTTATGCGGGGGTTAAAACCCCCGCCTCCCTCCGAACGGAGTTTTTTCTCAACCTGTAAAGTCCGCATCTTTACTTTGTTGCAGTTACGGCACGACTGAAGTCGTGTCCTGTTACAAAGCAGCCATTTGAAACACCCTCTACGAGTTCTTCCGCAGCCTGTAAAGCCCAATATTTTTTGATAATTTTTCGGCACGACTAAAGCCGTGCCCTGACACTTCTTACAATCTCCGCGGAATTTTGCAAGTGGCTGCCTGAGAACAGAATACTGGCCACAGATGAATGGACCCCTACTCAGGCGGATTGCTGGGCGGTTGCCCCTGCGGTGGTTGTCCCTGCGGCTGCCCACGCATCTGCATAGGTGAGCGCCGCTGCGAACCAGGGTTGGGCCGCTGGGAGGGCTGTGCCTCCGGCTGCTCTTCCGCGTCGTCATCATCGTCGTCGCTGTCCGCGGCGGAAGCGGCGGTTGCTGCCGCACTCCCGCCGCTGTGGCTGGAAGTGAGCGTGATCTCGCGCGGGGTTCCCTGGCCCAGATCCCCGGTCATCAGGATGTTGTACCCGCTGCCCTGCAGAAGCTGGGAGAGCACGTCGTGAGCCGCGCCGGGGCCATACGTGCCAAAGACGCGCTCATCGGTATCCAATCCTGAAACCTTTGCGCCGGTAGCGGTGGCCACATCCTGCAAAATCTGGCGCAGGCTGGAGTTGGCGGCTTCGATGCGCAGGCCATGACTGTCCCAGGTCACTGTGGCCTCGGCGGCCTTTTCGTTGACAGGCCAGAGTGGCATTTCCGGAGCGGGAGGCTTGAATGGAAGAGCCGCCGCCTGAGGCGCTGAAGTTGCCTGGGCTGCCTGCGCCGCTTTTGCCGCCGGATGCTTTGCATGAGCCGCAACGAGCTTTTTGTGCGGATGCGCCGTTTTGTGCGCCGTGGCGCCCGGGACGGCGGTTGCCGGCGCCTGCGCAGTCATCCTCTGCGCCCCGCCGAAAACCGCGACAAGAAACATCAGCGGCGCAAAGACGCTCATGCGGAGAATTCTGGTCAAAAAAGGCGGATTGAGCGCGAAGCTGGCGTGCATGAGAATCGGTTCCTGCTCCCGATGGCGGTTCCGGCTTAGGCGTCCCAGAGCGCGGCCAAGCCGTCTGGACGCGGCATTCCGTTGCCGCTCTACTGTACTAGACTAACAGTGGCCCGCGGACGCTCACACAAGAGATTCCGCGGGTGGAATGGACCCAGGAAAGGATCCTGAAAATGCGCCTCTGCTGGAAGAATTGGGCCGCGCCGGCGGTCGTGCTGGCGTTGCTGGCCGCGTCCGTGCCGGGCCACGCCGCAAGTTGCACCACGCAGGCCGCTTTGCAGCCGCAGGATCGTGATGCGCTGACGGCGGCCGGGGGACGGCTGGCCGTGGCCGCGGCTGAGCAGGATTATGCTGCCCTGAAGGCCGCTCTGCTGCCCGCGGTGGCTCAGGATTGGGAGGGAATTCGCCAGGTGGTGGAGGCCTCCGCGCCGCTGATGAAGGGTGGGCAGATCCAACTGCGAAGCCTTTACCTGCTGGACGCAACCAGCCTGACCGCGCCCGCCGATACGCAGTTTTTCTGTTCGAATGCGAGTGGCTCGCTGACCGTGACTTTGACCATGCGGGCGCTGCAGCCGGGCCGCTACGCCGTGGTGCTGGCCGATGCGGCCGGCGCCCCCTATGCGGGCCAACTGGGCTTTCTCCTTGTCTGGAGCGGTCCCACTGATGGATGGAAGCTGGGCGGCCTGACCGTGCGGCCGGGCATTCTCGATGGGCATGATGGCGTTTGGTGGTGGTCGCGTGCGCGCGATCTGGCCAAAGACGGCCGGAACTGGAGCGCCTGGTACGCTTACGAAGCCGCGCGGATGCTTCTGCTGCCGGTGGACTTTCTCTCCTCGCCGAATCTGGAAAAACTGGGAGCGGAGCAAGCGGCAATCAAGAACTCTCCTGCGGATGCGCTTCCATTGACGCTGCTCGACGGCCCGCGCACCTGGAAGATCGATACCGTATGGCTGGACCCGACGCTGCTGCACGCCGACCTGGGCGTGGTCTATGAGTCGACGGGAGTCACCGATCCGGCGGCCCAGCGCACCGAGGCGGTTGCCGTACTGAGCGCTTTTCTGAAGGAGCAACCGGGACTGCGGGAAGGCTTTCATGGCCTGTGGGCCTACGCCGTCAAGGACGGCAAGCGATCCCCGGTGATCGAGCTGCCCATGGCACAGATTCCTTAAAAGCAGGGATTAGGGGTTAGGGGTTAGGGACTAGGGACTAGGGACTAGGAATTAGCCATCCATACACAAGGGAGAAAAACATTGGCAGCAATCATTGATTTGCGTTCGGATACGATTACGCGGCCTACGGCGGAAATGCGCGCGGCAATGGCTGCGGCCGAGGTTGGCGATGACGTTTACGGCGAGGACCCTACGGTCAATCTTCTGGAACAGCGCGCGGCGGAGCGGTTCGGCCGCGAGGCGGCGCTGTTTGTGCCCTCCGGCACCATGGGCAACCAGATTGGCATTCGCCTGCACACACAGCCCGGCCAAGAGGTGATTGCCGAATCGCGGGCGCACATTCTGGAATTCGAGATGGCCACCACGGCGGTCTTTTCCGGCTGCCTGGTGCGCGCCGTGCCCGCCGAGGGCGGCATCCTGACCTGGAAGCAGATCGAGCCGGCCATTCGTACACTCAGCCCGGTACGCTCCGCCACAGGCCTGATCGAGATTGAAAACACGGCCAATCTGGCGGGAGGCGTTGTGACGCCGCTGCCGGTGCTGGAAGAAATCTGGGCGGGCGCAAAAGAGCGCAAGATTCGGACTCACCTGGATGGGGCGCGCATTTTCAATGCGGCCACGGCGTTGGGCGTGGATGTGAAAACGCTGACGCGTGGCTTCGACACCGTGATGTTCTGCCTCTCGAAGGGCCTGGGCGCGCCGGTAGGCTCCATGCTGACCGGCTCGGCGGAGCTGATTGCGCGGGCGCGCATCTTCCGCAAGGCTTTGGGCGGCGGAATGCGGCAGGCAGGCATTCTGGCGGCGGCAGGACTGATTGCGCTGGAGAAGGGTCCGGCGCGGCTCAAGGACGATCACGCCAACGCGCACCTGCTGGCCGAGGCGCTTTCTCGCATCGACGGAGTAGACATCAACCTCAAGGCTGTCGAGACCAACATTGTCATCTTCCGGCTGAAGGGCGGGTTGAGCGCGGCGAATATCGTGGCGCGGATCAAGGCGCGCGGCGTTTTGGCTGGCGCTTATGGGCCGGACAAGATTCGGCTGGTGACACACCTTGATGTGGACCGCGCGGCCTGCGTCGAGGCAGCCGAGGTTCTGACCGAGGAGATTGAAGCGGCTGCGAAGGAGATATAAGCGCGGTGCTTTGCCGGACGCTGCGAAGGCATGCCCGGACCGCAACTATTTCTGTATTCCAGAGTTCAAACCCTTATCAGGCCGGAAGGGCTGCATAGTTCCGGTAACTCAGAACCTGGAGGATTTGAATCGCCGTGAAAAAGACCGCATTGGCGTTATTGTTTGCTCTCATCCTTTGTCCTGCGGCATCGTTTGCGCAGATTGCGATTCGCATAGGACCACCGCCGCCCGTTGTCGAACGCCGGGGTCCACCTCCGGACCGGGGCTTCGTGTGGATCGATGGCTATCACCGCTGGGAAGGCGACCACTACGTCTGGACTCCTGGCCGCTGGGATCGTCCTCCCCGACCCGGCGCGCGCTGGGTCGCGCACAAGTGGGTCCATCGCCATGGAGAATGGATGATGGTTGAAGGTCATTGGCGGTAAAACGAAACAAACAGAAAAAGCGGGGCACACGCCCCGCTTTTTCTGTGCCGAATTGCCGGGTGCCCCAGGTCCCGCTTTTGGGACCTGGGAGACCGCAAAATCTCAGGACTAGCGCATTTTTACTGTTTCTGTAATGTCAGAGTCATGGACTCCCACCCATCGGACAAAAACAAAGACGTCCGATGGATGGGGCACAGTTTCATCCATCGCGGGTCGGAAACACCGGTGCGGGACTGCTACAAAAGGCACGATCCGCGCCTTTTTTCTGGCGCGGACCAGCCAAAGGCGTATAGCCCCATTGCAGGTGGCGAGGTCTATGACAGCATAATTTCGCACGTTGAGGTTCGTGATATCCCAGGTCCCAAAATCGGGACCTGGGGCACCCAGCGCCTGTACGACTTCAAGCTGTCAAAGATCTAAATGATTTCGATCACGTTGCTGGCCGCGGCTTCAGCGGCTTCAGCGTGTTCCATCAGCTTTTTCGCCATGGCATAGAACGATGCCGCCAGCGGGCTCTCCGGGCCGTCCAGCGCCACGGGCTTTCCGTTGTCGCCGCCCTCGCGGATGGCAGGAATCAGCTCAACCGAGCCTAGAAACGGGACGTTGAACTTCTGCGCGGTGCGCTCGGCTCCGCCACGGGAGAAGATGTCGATCTCCTGATGACAGTGCGGGCAGGTGAAGTGGCTCATGTTTTCGACGATGCCCAACACCTCGACGTTGACCTGGGCAAACATTTCCAAGGCCTTGCGCGCATCCTGCAGGGCCACGTCGCTGGGCGTGGAAACCACCACGGCGCCGGTCAGCGGCACGGTCTGCACCAGCGAGAGAACCACGTCGCCGGTGCCCGGCGGCAGATCGACAATCAGGTAGTCCAGCTCGCCCCAATTCACCTCTTGCAGAAACTGGCGAATGACCTGATGCAGCATGGGGCCGCGCCAGACCATAGGCTTGTCGCCGGGCGAAAGATAGCCGACGGAGATGGTTTTGACGCCATGCGTCAGATTGGGTTCGATGCGGTTTCCCGGGGCAACTTTGGGCGACTCGCTGGAGCCCATCATCAGCGGCACGTTGGGGCCGTAGATGTCGGCGTCGATCAGGCCCACGCGCTGGCCTAGCTTGCTGAGCGCAATGGCGAGGTTGACGGCGACGGTGGTTTTGCCCACGCCGCCCTTGCCGGAACCAACGGCGACAATCTTCGAGATACCCGGCAAAGCGACGGGCAAAGGCATGGCAGATGAATGCGCCATCGTGTGGTTTTGCTCCTTCTTGTGTTGAAATCCTGTTGATCTTCTAATGCGTTTTACTTCGATTGCGGTTCAGCGACGTGCGCATGCCTTTCCTGCTTGCGGCGCGCGCTTTCGGCCTCGCGATGCTGGCGGCGCAAGAGCGCATCCGCATAGCGGCGCTTCTCGTTGGGCGTTTCGGGAACCAGCTTGGGAACCTTCTGCGGATGGCCTTCCTTGTCGATGGCCACAAAGACCAGATAGGCGCTCGCCACATGCACCAGCTCACCGGTCTGCGGGTCTTCCGTCCAGGCCTTCACGCCCACCTCCATGGAGGTGGTGAAGGCGCGATTGACGCTGGACTTGAGCGTAATCAGGGCGCCCAGGCCCACCGGCCGGATGAAGTCGATGTGGTCCATGGCCGCGGTCACCAGATAGGTGCGCGCGTGCCGGTAGGCGGCCATGGCTCCGGCCATATCCATGAAATGCATCAGCCGGCCGCCCAGCAGAGTTCCCCGAACGTTGGTGTCGTTGGGCAGGATAATCTCGGTCGTCTCCGACTGCGTGCTGGCAACCGTGCGGGATTCGGGATTGATCAGTGTGGAACTCATAGCGTTATCTCCATTTTCCGGCGCATCGCTCTAAAATGAATCTGGCGGCCGCCGGTTTCGAAGAGGCGGTACACTCCAGTTTCGGCAATCGCCGCCAATTACGCAAATCCTCCTTGAGCGCGGCTTCGGCCGCAGCAGAGCAAAATGGACAAGCTTGCAGGACTGAAAGAGATTCTGGCGCTGGAGCCGGGCAACAGCTTTGCCCGCTATGGCTTGGCCATGGAACTGGCCCAGTTGGGCGAGACGACAGCGGCGCTCGTCGAATTCGACACACTGCTGGCCAACGATCCAGGCTACACGGCCGGATACCAGATGTCTGCGCAGATACTGGCGGATGCGGGTCGCAATGCGGAGGCTATCGTCCGACTAAAGGCCGGCATTCAATGCGCTTCCGGAAGCGGTAACCGACATGCCGCCAGCCAGATGCAGGCCATGCTCGATGAGTTGGACCGGTAGGGCGCTGACAATATCGTTTCGCGCCTCTAGTTCGTGCCTTCCCAGGTCCCAAAAGCGGGACCTGGGGCACCCAGTGGTAATACAGAATCAAGCACTCAGAGACTTGGGACATTTCCGGCTCTCCAGAGCCTCGGGCAGGGAGCTTCGCCCCGCTTTCGCCCGGCCTCCGGCTATACTATTAACATGCCAATGTATTCAATTGTCGTTCCTTTTCACAATGAAGAGGAGAACGTAACCGTCCTTTACGCGCGCCTGAAACAGGTGATGGAGCGCGTGGGCGATAGCTTCGAATTGGTGCTGGTAGACGATGGCTCCAGCGATCACACCTACAAGCTGATGGAAGGCATTGCTTCGGTCGATAGCCGCGTGCTGATCATCAAGCTGCGCCGCAACTTCGGCCAGACCTCGGCCCTGGCCGCGGGCTTTGACCACGCCTCGGGCGATTTCATCCTGGCCATGGACGGCGACCTGCAGCACGACCCGAACGAGATTCCCAACTTCATTGCAAAGCTCAAAGAGGGCTACGATGTGGTCTCCGGCTGGCGCGAGGTGCGCATCGACAACCTGATCCTGCGGCGCATTCCCTCGCGCTGCGCCAACTGGATCATGGCAAAGTTTTCCGGCGTGGACATTCACGACTTCGGCACCACTTTCAAGGCATACCGCAGCGAGGTCATCCACAATATTCCGCTTTACGGCGAGCTGCATCGCTTCATTCCCGCACTGGCCGCCTGGTACGGCGCGTCCATCTGCGAGATTCCCATCAAGAACGTGAATCGCGAGCGGGGCAAAAGCCATTACGGCATCAGCCGCACCTTCGGCGTCTTTTTTGACCTGCTGACCATCCGCTTCCTGATCAAGTACATGGGCCGCCCGATGCACTTTTTTGGCGGCCTCGGCGCACTGGGTGTTTTGGCGGGCAGCTTTATTTCGGCCATTCTGCTGGGGACCAAGATCGTGTACCCGCAACTGAGCGTGATGGACCAGCACGGGCCGATGTTCGTGATTGCCGGAATCCTGATTCTTGCGGGCATCCAGTTGCTGGCCACAGGCCTGCTGGGCGAGCTCGCCGTGCGCCATTATTACAACAGTGCGCAGCACACGCCGTATTCCATCGACCGCATGGTGCGCCTGCAGGCGCCGGAAGAGCCGAGCATGTTGACGGACTAAAGCAGAGATCAGAGAACAGAAAGACTCAAGCCCCGCCTGGACAATCTCCGGGCGGGGCTTGGTGTTTCTTGGTTCAAATTGAATTATTCGCTTTGTACGTTCAAAAAAATCATTTTGCGGAGTGGTCCCACTATTGATACCATAAAGCGTGGCCGGAATTGCCAGGATCGTCGACAGAATGCGCGAAAGCCCGGCGCAGATTCGATACGTGGATTTGTACAAGGTCTGCGTGGCTTATTTTGGTGAGCCGCGTCAGAGTGCATCCAGTCACGCAGTCTTCAAGACCCCCTGGCCGGGAGATCCGCGTGTCAATATTCAGAACGCCAAGGGCAAGGCCAAGCCCTATCAGGTTCGACAGGTTTTGATTGCCCTTGCCAGATTGCAAGAGAAGAACGACGTGGACCAAAAAAGGCACGATGGAGAAGCGCAATGAGCCACAAAAGCTTTGACCACTACACGTATCGCGTTACTTGGTCGCCCGAAGATGGCGAATATCTCGGCCTCTGCGCGGAGTTCCCTTCTCTGAGCTGGCTGGCATCCGCTCCTGGGCCGGCGCTGGCCGGGATTCGCAATGTGGTGGCCGAGTCGGTGGCAGACATGACTGAAAACGGCGAGGCGCCGCCAATTCCGCTGGCGGAAAAGCACTACAGCGGCGAGTTTCGCGTTCGTATTCCACCGCAGGTGCATCGGGCGCTGGCGCTGGAAGCAGCCGAGCAAGGCATCAGCCTCAACCGCTTGGCAAGCGCCAAGCTGACGGTGTAGTCCGTTCCCCTTGCAGTCGCCCGCCTATAGGGTCCATTCTGAACCTGTCATGAAAGCCATCCAGATTCGCGCGACAGGCGGGCCGGAAGTTCTCGAACTGGTCGAGCTTCCCATTCCCGAGCCGGGACCGGGCCAGGTGTTGATCCGCGTGGAAGCTGTCGGGGTCAACTTCATCGAAATCTACTTCCGCAAGGGCGTATATAAGGCAGTTCTGCCGCTGACGCCGGGCAGCGAGGCCGCAGGCACCGTGGAAGAACTGGGGCCGGGGGTCACGGGATTTGCCGCGGGCGAGGTCGTGGCCTCGACGAGCGTACTGGGCAGCTACGCCGAGTATGCGCTGGTTTTCGCGGCGCAACTGGTCAAGGTGCCCGTGGCGCTCAGCCCGGAGCAGGCCGCGGCCGCCCTGTTGCAGGGGATGACGGCGCACTACCTATCCCACTCTACCTTTCCGCTTCATGAGGGGCAGACCGCGCTGATTCATGCCGGGGCAGGCGGCGTGGGCCTGCTGCTGACGCAAATGGCCACGCGGCTGGGAGCGCGGGTCATCACCACCGTTTCCACGCCGGAGAAGGCGGAACTCTCGCGCGAGGCTGGTGCTTCCGACGTGATTCTCTACACCAAGAAGAACTTCGAGACGGAGGTCAAGCGGCTGACCGGCGGCAAGGGCGTGGACGTGGTCTACGATTCGGTGGGCAGAACCACCTTCGAGGGAAGCCTGAACTGCCTCAAGCCGCGCGGCCTGCTGGCGCTGTTTGGAGCCTCCAGCGGGCCGGTGCCGCCCTTTGACCCGATTCTGCTCAACAAAAAGGGGTCGTTGTTCATCACCCGGCCCACGCTGTCGCACTATGTGGCCACACGCGCCGAACTCGAATGGCGTGCCGGCGATGTGCTGGGCTGGGTCGCCAGCGGCGAACTCAAGCTGCGAACCGAATTCATCTATCCGCTGACCGAGGCCGCTCAGGCGCAGACCGACATCGAAGCGCGCAAGACGACGGGCAAGGTTCTGCTGGAGCCGTAAAAGCAGTGAACAGTTGACAGCGAACAGCGGACAGTAAAAACAGACCGTACCTCATCCTTGCTGTCATTCTGAGCGAAGCGTAGCGAAGTCGAAGAACCTGCGTCTTGCGATCTTGTCGCAAGGGTGGGAAACCACGATCCTGAAGATACAAAATCATGCGGTCGGAGACTGGCTCAAACCGCAATTTCATCGGAAAGAAGAGAGCATGAACAAGATTTCCATTACTGCTAAAGATAAAGTATTTGTACTCACCGGGGCAGGCATCAGCGCGGAGAGTGGGCTGCCGACCTTTCGCTCCGAAAATGGCTTGTGGGCCGGGCATCGCGTCGAGGATGTCTGCGTTCCGGAGGCATGGCGGCGCGACCCCGAGGGAGTGTGGAAGTTCTACTCGGAACTACGGGTTGCCGACGCGAATGCCCAGCCGAATCCGGCGCATCTTGCGCTGGCCGCGCTGGAGCAGCAGCTCGGCGACCGCTATTTTCTTTGCACGCAGAACGTGGACAACCTGCACGAGCGGGCCGGTTCCAAGCGGCTGGTGCACATGCACGGCGACCTCGCCAAGGCGCGCTGCGAGCGGGAGTGCGGCCGTCCGCCGGTGGTGGATCACGCCGTCTATCACAGCCTGAAAGAGGTGCCCCACTGTCCCTGCGGCGGACGGATGCGCCCGCACATTGTCTTCTTTAATGAGATTCCGCTGGAGATGGACCGCATTGAGGATGAGATTCGGCAGTCGACGCTGATGGTGGTGATCGGCACTTCGGGGTCGGTTTATCCGGCGGCCGGATTTGTGCATCTGGCGCGGCAGGTCGGCGCTCGTTCCGTCTACATTGGGCCGGAAGCGCCACTGAACGCCGAGGCTTTTACGCACGTCGTCCTGGGCAAGGCGGGCGAAGTGCTGCCGGATCTTTTCGAGGTTCAATAAGGGCCGCCGCGTCGCGTCAGAGAAAAAATCGCTCTCCGTGGAGACTGCTCCATTCAGCATTCGATAAGCTGCTTGCGCGGCTCAGGTATCATCTGGTTATTGCAAGAATCTGACCGTTCTCAAGAGGAGAAGCCCGTGCCCGAAGTGAATCCGTCCTCATTGCCGCAACAGCCTTCCGTCCCGTCCGCGCAGAAGCCCCGCGTTCGGCGCCCGCTGCGCATCGCTCTTTTTGGTTTCGGAACGGTGGGCAGTTCGGTGGCCCGGATTCTGGTCGAGTCGAAGCCCACGGGCCTGGAGTTGACCCACATCTACGTCCGCAACGTGGCGCGCAGGCATGTGGACTGGGTTCCCGCCAGCGTGGTGTGGAGCGAGGATGCCGAGGCCGTGTTGACCTCGCCCGACGTGGATGTGGTGGTGGAGCTGGCGGGCGGGCTTGAGCCAGCAGGCGACTGGATTCGGCGCGCGCTCACGGCAGGCAAGAGCGTGGTCACAGCCAACAAAAAGCTGATTGCCCTTCAAGGCGTGGAACTGGAGCGGCTGGCTGTCTCCAATGGCGGACACTTGAAGTACGGCGCGGCCGTGGCCGGAGGAATTCCCGTGATTCCGGGGCTCGAACAGGGGCTGAACGGCGATCGCTTCGAGCGCATTGAGGGCATTCTGAACGGCACTTGCAACTTCATCTTGAGCGGGATGCAGGAAGGCTTGGAGTATGCACCGGTGCTGGCCGCGGCGCAGGCCAAGGGCTATGCCGAAGCCGATCCCACCGAGGACGTGGGCGGCTTTGACGCGCGCGCCAAGCTGTCCATCCTGATGCGGCTGGCGCTGCGCGTTTCGGTGGATCCGGAAGAGATTGTGCCTCAGCCCATCACTTCAATTACCGCTGTGGACTTCAGCTATGCGCGCGACCTGGGCTGCACCATCCGCCAGATTGCGCGCGCCGAGCGGAGCGGAGAACAGATTGCGGCCACGGTGGGACCGATGCTGGTGGATCTGCATTCGCCGCTATCCTGGTCGCGTGGCACGGAAAATATGGTGGTTCTCAGCGGCCACTACGGCGGCGACGTGGTCTTTTCCGGCCATGGAGCCGGTGGCCAGCCCACGGCGGTTGCGGTCGTCAGCGACTTGCTGGCGCTGGCGCACGGCTCGCGGCGGGTTGCAATCCCATCGACTCCGGCGCGGGTCAGCGCTGAGTTCGAGGTTCCGCATTACATCCGCTTCATGGTCAACGACAAGCCGGGCATTATCGCCGATATTACCGTGGCGCTGGCCAGCGAGGGCATCAACATCCGCGCCATCGTGCAGAAGCCCGGCTTCCCGGCGCACGCGCTGCCGTTCGTGATGACCGTCGAGCCATGCAAGTCGTCGGCACTGAAGCGCGCGCTGGAATGCTTGCGCGGCAAAGACTACCTGCTCGGCGATCCGCTGGATTTGCAGATGCTGGAGTAGCGCATTTTCGGAAGATGAATATCAACGTGGCTTCGGCGTCATCTTAGCTCCTGATGAAAGAACAATAAGAAACAATAGTTGTAAATATCCCAGGTTAGGCGCGATGAAACTGCGCCGAACCTGGGGCACCCGCTCGTCCCGTCTGCGCGTCCCGGTAGAATCAACTGGTGGGCCTCGAATTCAACATTTTTGCAACAAGCGCGGGCGGCGGGCGGCGAGGGCAGATCAATCTGCCTCACCGGACCGTCCAGACGCCGGTCTTCATGCCGGTGGGCACGGCCGGAACGGTGAAGGCCGTCGCGCAGGACGTGCTGGAAACGCTGGGCGCGGAGATCATCCTCGGCAACACTTATCACCTCTATCTGCGCCCCGGCCACGAGGCCATCCGCCGCATGGGCGGCCTACATCGCTTCATGAGCTGGCCGCGCGCCATGCTGACCGACTCGGGCGGCTTTCAGGTTTTCAGCCTGGCCCAGTTGCGCAAGGTCACCGACGAGGGCGTTCGCTTCCAATCGCACCTGGACGGCAGTTCGCACTTTTTCACTCCTGAGCACTCCATGGATGTGCAGATCGCGCTCGGCGCGGACATCTGCATGGCCTTCGACGAGTGCACCGAATACCCTGCGGACCGCAGCCGCGCGGAAGAGAGCCTGCGGCTCACGATGGCCTGGGCGCGCCGCTCGCTGGACCACTTTCGCGCTCACCAGCACGAGGTTCCGTGGCATGACGAACTGGGCGGTAGGAAGCAGAGTTTGTTTGGTATTGTGCAGGGCGGAATGTACAAGGATCTGCGCCGCGAAAGCGCGGAGCGACTGGTGGAGATGGACTTTGACGGCTACGCCATCGGCGGCCTCAGCGTGGGCGAGCCGCCCGAGTTGACGCTGGAGATGATTGCCGAGGTGCTGCCCCTGCTGCCCGCCGACAAGCCACGCTACGTGATGGGCGTCGGCTACCCGGACCAGATCGAGCAGTATGCGCGGATGGGCGTGGACATGATGGATTGCGTGCTGCCCACCCGCGCCGCGCGCCATGGATTGCTCTTCACCAGCGAGGGACGCATCAACATCAAGGGCGCGCGTTACGCCGAAGATCAGGGGCCGGCAGACCCGGCCTGTAACTGCCCGGTTTGCCAGCGCTACTCCCGTGCCTACCTGCGCCACCTGATGCAGGCCCACGAGGCGCTGTCTGGAACGCTGAACACCATTCACAATCTCGCGTATTACCTGGGAATCATGGAGCGGGTGCGGGCGAGCTTGCAGGCGGAGGGCGGAGTTAGCTGAGTTTGCGGAATTAGCGCAGTTAGCAAGCCAACTCATGCTGGGTGCCCTATCCTCGGAGCACCGATCAATTAATCGCCGATGGCTCCGCCGAGCAACTGCTTCAGCGCCTGGACGTATTCGGTTAACGCCGTGCGACCGGCTTCCGTCATGCGGTAAAGGCTTTGCGGCTTGCGCTGGACGAAGCGCTTTTTGACCGACACATAGCCGGCTTCCTCCAGCTTCAGAAGCTGCGCGCCCAGGTTGCCGTCCGTCGCGCCGGTCTTTGCGCGCAGCCATGTGAACTCCGCCTCTTCGACGCCGGAGAGCAGCGAAAGCAGAGCCAGACGCAGCTTTCCGTGAATTACAGGATTCAGCTCTGGCAACTCAGGCATGGACGGCTCCCTGCTGGCGCCGACGGGCTTCAGAGATCATGGCGTAGACGCCGAAGACGATCTGGCAGAAGAAAATGGCGACCAGAAAGACGATCAACAGTTGCAGCAAGGAGCCAAAGCACGACGCCACGGCCGCCGCCCACCAGGTTACCGCGGTGGCAAACTGCGCTTTCCACCTGAGAATCACGCTGGAGGCGGCGTTGGTTGCGCCCAGCATGGCGGCAACCACTGCGACGAAGCTGTGCGGGTCCATTCGGCCGCTGGCGCCCAGGGCGGGAAACAGCAGCAGCATCGAGATTCCCATCGCCATCCAGAGGGCGGCAATGGCGCGGCCAATACTGGTTCCTGGCTGCTTTCTTCCCTTGCGAATGCCAATGAACATCGTGAGCACGACGCCACTGGTCATGGTGACTGGCCAAGCCAGATATGTGTGCCCCAGTGTGGCCCAGAGGATGGCGATGTAATAGGCCACGCCCCACAAAACGAAAACCCAGCCCCAGTTTTCCGTGGTGTGGCGGCCTTCGGCGATCATGCTCTCGATCAGGCTCAGCCTGTTTTCCAGCTCCTGCGCTTCATTGCCTGCTGTCATGGCGATTCTCCTGGGAAATCTCTGTTGTTTTTGAGAGAGATCCTCAATGGAGAGTACTCTATTAAATAGAGTATCGAATGTCAATGACTTTTTTCGGATTTTTTCTTTGTTTTAAGATTTACGCTGGGATGAGTTCTGAAGACTGAGGTTCGTGCCGCAATGTTTGGAACTGCCCGGCGGCGCGCAGTTCGTTCAGTTCCCCGATCACGCGGCACAGCACACCGTCCCAGTCGCCCGGCGTGCTCTGTCGAAAGAGCCGCGCGGTCGGATACCAGGGCGTGGTCTCGATCTTCTGCATCCAGCGCCAGTCGCCCAGATGCGGCAGCATGATCCAGACAGGCTTGGCCATGGCTCCGGCCAGATGCGCGATGCACGTGTCGGTGGTGATGACCAGATCGAGCGTGGCGATTAGCGCGGCGGTTTCGGCCAGATCACACTCGCCGCTGGAGCCGTCCCAAACAACGATGTCGCCGGGCAGATCGGCCAATTGCTCGGCGGCCGACCCTTTCTGGAGCGAGATCCAAGTCACGCCGGAAGTGCGCAACAGAGGCAGCAGAGTGGCCAGTTCCGTGGAGCGCCGGCGGTCGGCCTTGTAGCTTGGATTGCCGGCCCAGGCAAACCCCACGCGCAAGGGCTGTTTCGCGGAGCGCTGATCCGGCCGGATGCTGGGAAACTGCATCCTCTTGTCAAAGACAAGCGCGGGCTCGGCTCCCAGGTAAGCGCCCGGCCAGGGAACCGTCTCAACCGTAGTCCCGAAGACCGCCGGCAAGCTCATCAGCGGACATTCAAGATCGAAGGGCGGAGGTTCAATGCCTAACGGGGCGATCACAGCCTGTCCGGTATGCACCACGGCCAACGAAGCCATGAGCCGTTCCACCGGTTCACGCACCTGCAGGATCACCGCGCCGCCGCACGCCGCCACCTGCGTCGCGTAACGGCAAAACTGGATGCAATCGCCCAATCCCTGCTCGGCGTGAAGCAGAATCCGGCGTCCTTCGAGGGGCTCGCCCTGCCAGCGGGGCTGGCGGAAAACCATGGGATTGCGATGCACCTCGCGAAAGCTCCAGCGGGCCTCATAGTCACGCCAGCCTTGCTTCCAATCGCCCAGCCGCAGGCGGGTGAGGGAGAGATTGTAGAGCGCGCCGGGACTGGCGGGTTCGCGCTCGACCGCCAACTCATGCGCTCGCAAGGCTTCGTCCATGCGGTTCAGATCCAGCAGGGAATTTCCGCGGTTGGACGCGGCGGCGCGATGGCCCAGCGCCTCGGCCCGCTCGAAAACCGGGATGGCCTCCTCGAAGCGGCCTTCATTGTGCAGCAGGATGCCGTGCATATTCACGGCCTCAGCATGGTCCGGATCGCGAACCAGAGCCCAGCGCAACCACCCCCAGGCTCCAGCCTGATCGCCCTCGGCGGCACGGAATTGACACCAGGCCACCAGCGTTTCCACCTGATTCGGGTTGAGAGCGAAAGCCTTGCGTAGGTAGATTTCAGCCTGCTCCGGGCACTTGCGCTGGCGCTCGAGCAGCGCCAGATTGACCCAACCGGAGACCAGATCCGGGCGCAACTCGACCGCTCGCTTGAGGGCAGCCTCGGCGTAGAATTCCTGCCCCTGCTCGCGCAGCAAGCTGCCCAGATTCATCCAGGCTGCGGCAAAATTCGGACGCAAGGCCAGCGCTTGGCGGTAGCGGGTTTCGGATTCTTTCAGTTTTCCCAGATGTGCCAGGGCGTAGGCGGCGGAAAAATGAATTTCCGCCATCCGCGGGCGTAGCGCCAACGTCCGTTCGTAGCGGCTGAGCGCCTCTTCGTAGCGCCCCGTCATCGCCAGCGCATGGCCCAATCCCATGTGGGCGGAGGCCAGCGCGGGCTGCTTGCGGAGCGCCAGTTCAAAGTCCTTGATCGCCTCTTCCGGGCGGTCCGTGACAAGTTTTAGCTCGCCCAGACCTGTCCGTGCCTGCGCATTCATGCCATCCAGGCGAATGGCCTGCTCATAGGCGCGCTCCGCCTCTTCGTTCCGGGCGGCGGCCTTCAGAGCCTGCCCCAGCATGACCCAGCCCGTGCACATTTGCGGCTCCACGGCCAGCGCCGCGCGGGCCATCTTTACCGCGGCTTCGGGTTGGCGGCTGGCCAGCGCCACCAGTGTCATGCCCACCAGCGCCTTCGGTTGGCACGGATTCTCCTGCAACATGCGCTGGTAGCCGAGCGCGGCCTCGGTCAACCGGTTTGTCAGCTCTTTTGTCGAAGTCGCTTTGCTTGTCTGCATCGTCACACGGGCCTGCAATCTCCCGCGCGTGTCACGCAGGACAAAGCAAGCGTGCAGCGCCTCGGGAAAATCGTCCTACTCTGGACGCTAGGCCGGTTGCGGCGGGCGCTCAACCGGAAAGCACGCGAAAGGGGCGTTTTCCGGCGAGGATTTTTCCCGTTTTTCGGTGAGTTCGGTTTTGGAACTGGGCAGAAACAGAGCGAAGTAAAGGGCTACTTCATTTTCTCTTCTTCCGCAACGCAAAACTACGGCTTCAGCGACGTGTTCGCGGCCACGGCGACAGGGACAACCATGCCGGGTTCGATGATCGCTTCTTTTGGCTTCCGTCCGGCTTCCCCTTCCAGAGTTTCACCTCCCTTGAGAGGAATTGACACTCCATGCACGTTGAGAGCGTGGACCTCAAAGACAAGGTCGCCCGGCACAGTGCGCTTGGCCGCGGGGTCTGCGACGGTGAGAATGGCATCGACCGGAGTTCCTTTGGCTGCTACGACGGTATCGCCCACTTTAACGTCCTGATCCAGCAGCAGCGGGATTTTGTCTCCCACCCCGGCGGTTTGCGAGCTGACCTCCGAGTTTGTCACCAGGCGCAAGGCGGTTCCAGCGCGCAGAACGCCATCGGTAACGAGCGGAGCCTGCGGCGCGGAGGCCGTTGCCGGAGCGTCGACCGTGTAATCGACGCGCACAATCGAGCTATGCAATAAATTTGGCCCCGTCGCAATGGCCTCGATATGCGTTTTTGCGTTGATGGTGATCGGGCCGGTGTAGCGCGTCGAGGCTTTGGTTGGCGCCCATCCGTCGGTCGTGTAGTAGATGGCCGCGTAGTGAGTGGCGGACTTGATGCGCACCACGGTTCCAGCAGCTACCTTGCCTTGCTTGACGGAAAATGTCGGTTGGCTGGCCGCGCCAATGATCGGGCCGGGGCATCCAGACGAAGAGGCGTTTGCAGCAGCCTGTTGCATTTGCAGATTGGTGATGGCGGTCTGCTGACTGGTAATTGTGGCCTGATCCATCGCTTGTTGTGCGGCTTGAATGGCCTGTTGACTGGCTTGCTGCGCTTGTTGCATGGCCATGGCCGCTGCATCATCCTGACCAGAAGCGGATGCGCTGCCAAGCACGAATGCGAAAAACAAAAGAGCGGCTTTCATTGTCATTCCCCAACGATGGATTGGAATCCCTGTGCGAATCCTTGTTGAGTTAGAACCGGAAACACAGGAGAAGTTGCTGAAGTCGTTGAGTTATCTTGCCGCGCCCTTGATGTCAGCCTCCACACCGGCCTTCATTGCGCCGCAGTTGGAGAAGAAGCGGACCAGGTTGGCGGTGAGCGGTTCCATGGTTTCAGAAGCGGAGACCGGGGCGCTCAGCGTTGTTGGAATGGTTTGAGCCAAGCGCGTCTCGCCGGTTCCCTGGGCGTCGAGGATGAGGGATGTGAGCGGACGGGCCACCTCAAGCGGAAAGCTTTCGGTGACGAAAACCAGCTTGCCGCGAATGGTGATGACGACCGGGCCTTCAGAGGTGGTGTAGACCTGTTCTTGCGATTCCGCGGTCAGCTCTCCGGAAGCCTCGGCCTTTGCGGTTGCGTCAAGTTGGACGCCGGAGTATTTGCGCCCCAACTCATTGGCATAAACCCGGGCGAAGGCTTGGGCGGAGGCGGCGTTCTTCCAGGCCGATAAATAGAAAAGTGCGATGGAATCTGTGCCGGCCTGCTCAGCCGCGGGATGGCGCTCGGCCGGAGTCTTGGCACTGCGCCGCTGACCGGCCCAGTAGAAGCCGCCGTCCCAGGCCGGGGTCAGGTCGCGGGCTGCCTCGTCGCCGCCGAACAGCTCCGTGAGAATGCGCACATCGAGCTGGCCCATCTGGCCAATATCATAGGGCTTGTACAGCTTGTCGACCAGCGGGTGGATGTTGGGCAGCAAGGGCAGGGCGGGCGTATGCCGCTTCTCGTACTCGCGCGGGTTGATGATCTCCCAGCTTGAAGTGGGCGGATGGTCAAGAGTTCCGGCAAAGGCCGCCGTCCGGCCCTGATCCATCCACACGTCCTGCTCGAAGCTGAGGCCCTCGCGATAGGGAAAGAGCATGGACTCGGAGAGCAGGAGAGGCGCGCGCGCCAGCACGGGGGAGCTTTCCGAAGCCGCCATCTGCTGCTTGACGAAGTCCATGACCTCCGGGGCTGTCACCAGGCTCTTGCCCGTCGGCTTCAGCAGGTAGTCCATCATGACGGCCGTGGCCTGACCCTCGACAACGGCCTCGCGCGCCGTGTCCATCTCATCACGGGCCAGGTGGTCACGGTCGTCGCTGGAGTTGAGCGAAACATCCTTGGGAGTCTGGTCGTTCCATTTTTCCAGGTCGGAGTGCTGGTCCTGCAAGGCATGGGTCAGCTCGTGGGCCAGCACCGGCTTCTGCTCGTCGATATTCACCCAATCCAGGATGTAGACGCTCTTGGTCTTGGAATCGTAGTAGGCCTCGACCTGCTCCTTGAGCAGCGCCAGCAGAAACGGCTTGAGGTCGAAGTCGCGGTCCAGCAGGCCGAACTTCTTCAGCACGATCTCGTCGCGCTGCATGCGCCGGGTGTTCTCGTCCTCGTCGAATTTCTCTTTCACGTAGCTTTCAACGGCGGCGCGACTGGTGATCTGGCGTTTCACCTGGCTTTTGATGGGCAGGCCGGTTTCCTCGGAGGAGAACTTGATCAGCTCATCGACCGTGCCAAAGAGCTGGCGCTGCTGCTCGGGGGTGATGTGGCTTTCAGGCTTGCCGGTTGCTTGCGGTTGCGGGGCGGCGATGGCTGCCGGCTGCTGGGCCAGAGTCGCTACGGCAGCCAGACACAAAACCGCCGCGCAGAACCCGACGCACAGACGAGTCAGTGCATGAAAATGCCTCTCGGCAAGGAAATACTCTTTCAAGACAAAGGACAGTCCCTCAGACTGCCTTTTTGCCGCGCCGCGCTGCTTGCTCATCCGTTCTCCCTATCTTCTTCCAAGGCTATAATCAGGATGCGGTCTTGCGCACTATTTCTGCTGCTAATCTGCGTACGGAACCGCGGAAAAGCTTTCTTATGAATGAAACGGCCACGCCCCAAGCCACCTCGGTTGCTCACCCCATGGACGAGACTTCATCCCTGGCAACTTCGGTGACTCCTCTCGCCACGCTGCTGGCGCAAGCCGCCGCGCCGCCGGAGTTGACTGCCTATTGCGGGGCCATGACCCCTCGGAAGTTGGACGCGCCGGAACGGGAAACAGCGGCACTGGCCTTTGGAGCAGCCGTTCACGACCTGGGCTGGCTGCGGCGCGTGGCTGTGCGCGGCGAAGACCGCTTTCGCTGGCTCAACGGCATGGTCACCAACACGGTCAACAAGCTGGCCGCAAACGCCGGCGCCTGGAACCTGGTGCTCAACGCGAAGGGACACATCCAGGGCGACCTCCACGTTTGGCGCGAGGACCCAGAACTTTCCCTGACGATTGCAGCCGATCAGTACGACCGGTTGCTGGCTCACCTGGACCGCTTCATCATCATGGACGATGTGGAGCTGACGCCGCTGAGCGGCGAAACAGCGCTGGGGCTCGCGGGTCCGTTGGCCGCGGATGTTCTGAAGCGGCTGGGATTGCCCGCGCTCGATAAGCCGCTGACCAGCGCTCATGCCGTATGGAATGAGCTGAAGGTGCGGGTTGTCCGGGCTTACGGCCTGCTCGCGCCGCATTACGAGCTTTGGACGCAAGCCGACGGGATTCCCGCGTTGTGGAAGGCGCTGGTCGAGGCAAACGCAACCCCGGTGGGAGCGGCTTCGCTGGATGCTTTTCGCATTGCCGAAGGAATTCCCGCTTACGGCATCGACATTGCCGAGCACGATTTGCCTCAGGAGACCTCGCAGATGCGCGCGCTGAGCTTCAACAAGGGCTGCTATATCGGCCAGGAGATTGTGGAGCGCATCCACTCCCGCGGCAGCGTTCACCGGCGCTTGCGGCCTCTGGAGCTTCTCGGACCCGTTCCAGCCGCTGGCGCGGAACTTGTGTTGGACGGTGGAGCGGTTGCCGGGCAGATTACCAGCGCGGCGGAACTGATTTTTGCAGCGGGCAACCGCAGCTTTGCTTTGGGCATGATTCGCGAGGACGCCGGGATGCGCAATCAGCCCTTCACCTACACTGCCGGAACGGCCACGGGCACCGCCCGCATCCTGGCCGCGCCGCCTGACCTTGACGCAAGTCGGGGAAAATCATAGTCAGCAAGACGGATTGGAAACCAGAAGAACATGAGCGATAGACCGAAGTTTGAAGTCATTGACCGCCGCAAGATCAAGGCGGAAGAAGAACACGAGAACCAGGATCAGCCCGAGACTCAGCCGGCTACCCCATCGGCACCGCCGGAGACGGGAGGCGGTCCGCAGCTTGTCGTCAACGAGCCGAAGTCCGAGGCCGAGGATGAGGCGAAAGACAAAATGCCTCCCGCGCCGACAGCCCAGGAAAGCCACGAGCAAAAGGTGGCCTATGACGCCTCGGCGCAGCGGCTTGAAGAGCTGATCCGGGCGCAGAACCCCGCCGCGGGCGCGCCGCCGCAGATCACCTTCGAAAACCTGGTGCAGCAGTTCTACGTTTCCGCCCTGATCCAGATGGGCGCCGGCGCACCAGAGGGCCAGCAGCCACGCGTCGATATTATGGGTGCGCGCACCACTATCGACCTGCTGGCCGTGCTGGCGGAGAAGACCAAGGGCAACCTGACCACAGCCGAGGAGAACACCCTCCAGACGGTACTGTTTGAGGTGCGGATGGCCTTCCTGGAGCTGACCAACATGATCACGATGCAGGGCGTTCAGCCGCCTCCGCCGCCGCAGGGCAAGCAATAGGCTGATGGACGGAACGCTCACATTTCTCGGAACGGGAACCTCGACGGGGGTTCCCACGGTGGGGTGTAATTGCGCGGTCTGCACCTCGACCGATCCGCATGACCGGCGGCTGCGGCCCTCTGTGCTGCTGCGCTGGCAGGACGGTGGGCGCGAGCGCGTGGTGCTCATCGACACCGGCCCGGACTTCCGCGAACAAGCGTTGCGCAACGGCCTCACCCGCGTCGACGCGGTCTTTTACACGCACTCCCACGCCGACCACATCTTCGGGCTCGACGACCTGCGTCCACTCAGCTTCACGGCCTTTCGCGAGGGCGGCCCCATTCCGCTCTACGCCACGCCGAAGACGATAGCGGTTCTCGAGCGCATCTTCGATTACACCTTTTCGCCGCAGTCCACTTATCCCAACCGCGCCCGCGTTGCGTTGCATCCGCTGGCCGAGCGCACCACCGTCTTCGGCGTGGAGTTTCTGCGCGTGCCGGTGCGGCATGGCGCCATGGAGATCGTCGGCTATCGCTTTGGCCGCACGGCCTACCTGACGGACGTGAGCGCCATTCCCGAGTCGAGTTTTCCGCTGCTCACAGGGCTGGATTGCCTGATTCTTTCCGCGCTGCGCCACAAGCCGCATCCCACCCACGCCACCCTTGAACAGGCTGTGGAATGGGCACAGCGCATCGGCGCGCGCCAGACGTGGCTCACCCACATCTCCCATGACCTGGGGCACGAGCAGACCAATCGCACCCTGCCCGACGGCATCCGCCTGGCCCATGACGGCCTCAGCTTTCTTGTGGATCTGGGGCAAGCCAATCAGGGCATCATGAATCCGGGGACCGCGAATTGATGAGCGACGGCAACTCGATTCCCGTTCACCGCGAAGTCACCGTTTTCCGCTCGATTGCGGAGATTCCGGCTGGCTTTGGCCCCAGCGTGGCCACAATCGGCAACTTCGACGGCGTGCACTTGGGCCACCAGCAGATTCTCTCGGCCGTGGTTAGCGAAGCGCGAACGCGGGGCATGAGCGCCGTGGCCATCACTTTTGATCCTCACCCGGAGCAGTTTCTGCGCCCCTCCGCGGCCTCGCGGCTGCTTACGCCGATTGACGAACGCCTGCGACTGCTGGGCTTCACCGGCCTTGACGCGGCGCTGGTGCTGCCCTTCGATGCAGCTCTGGCCTCGCTGCCCGCGGGGGAGTTTGTGCGCCGCATTCTGGTGGATGCTCTCGGCGTGCGCGGACTCCACGAGGGCGGCAACTTCCGCTTCGGTCGGCGCGCCGAGGCCGGCGTGACCGAGCTGAAAGCATTGGGCACGGAGTTTGGCTTCGGCCTTCAGGTGCATCCCCCCGTGCGCGTTCGCGGGCTGGAGGTTTCCAGCTCTGCCATTCGCGAGTGCGTGACCACAGGCAGCATGACCCGTGCCCGCTGGCTACTGGGCCGGCCTTTTTCGGTGCGCTCCACCCAGGCTCGCGGACGCGGCATCGGCACGCGGCTGCTGGTGCCCACGGTCAATCTGGCGGCTTATGACGGCCTGCTGCCCGCCTTCGGGGTTTACGTCACGCGGCTGAGGGTTGCCGGACGCAGCTTTCAGGCGGTCACCAACGTCGGCAACCGGCCCACCTTCGGCGCGCCTTCGTTTGCCGTCGAGTCGTACATTCTGGACTTTGAGCCTATGGATGTTGACGAGCAGACGCCGATTGATCTGGAGTTTCTGCTCCGTCTGCGCGGCGAAGTCGAGTGGCCCTCACCCGAGGCGCTGAAGGAGCAGATCTTCAAGGACGTAGCCAAGGCGAAGCGCTTCTTTCGTTTGGCGCGGTAGAGCTTGGCAGGTTGGCCCGGTGCTTTTTTATTTGTGAAATGGGCTTCTTGCATACCCCATTTTGAATAATTGACACACTCCCTTATTGCCGGTCCCTTGTCTTTGACGGATTGGGGTCGGTACTCAGCGCGGATTTGACGGCGCCCCGGGACTTGGCCGCAGAGTGCTGCGCTGGCATGGCCGGTTTGACCAGCGGCTTGACGGCGCTGGGAGCTGGCGGCGCTGAACGTCTCGCGACATCTGGTGGCTTGGGCGGTTTTGGCGCTGGGCTGGGAGGAGGTGGAGGCGCGATACGCGGCTTGCTGATCCCATTCGCATTCAAGGGCTTGATAGGCTTAATCGGCTTGATGGGCGAGACAGCGGCTGGAGCTGCGCTCGTCCTGGCTGCGGCACTGGTTGTCCCTGGCTTCACAGACGGTTGCGACTTTGCGGGTTGCGGCGTTTTTATTGGCAAAGGAGCTTTCACACCCTGCTGTAGCTTGGGAGGCTGCGGAGGCGTGCTTGAATTCTGAGGCTTGCTGGAGGAGTCCGGGGCCGTCTTGGCCGTCTTCGGCGCGAAATCGTCCCTCTGGTCGCTCAGAAACTTCTCGTCGTCCTTGCCGTTGATGGCGACGCGCATGACGTTCATCCAGATGGGCAGCGCGGCGCGGGAGCCGGTCTCCTTGTCGCCCAGCGACTGGCGGTTGTCGTAGCCCACCCACACGCCGCAGGTGACCGAGGGCGAAAAGCCCAGGAACCAGGCGTCGGTGTAGTCGCTGGTGGTGCCCGTCTTGCCGCCAAACGGGTGGTTCAGTTGCGAGGCCGCCGCGCCGGTGCCGTGCTGTGTGACCGCTTCGAGCAGGGTCATCATGGAACGCGCCGTTTGCTGGCTGACGACTTCGTCCACGGTGGGCGGCTCCTCCCAGAGCGTGATGCCGTCGGCGTCTTCCACCTTGCGAATCAGACGCGGCTTCACGCGCAGCCCGTCGTTGGGAAAGACGGAGTAACTGGCCACCTGCTCTTCAAGCGTGATTTCGACGGCGCCGATGGCGATGGGCAGATAGGCGGGGATGAACGAGGTGACGCCGAAGCGGTGGGCCAGATCGATGACCTTATGAATGCCGACGCGGGCAGCCAGCCGGAGGGCGGGAATGTTGCGCGACTCGGCAAAAGCGTTGGTCAGCGTCATCGCGCCCCGGTAGTCGTTTTCGTAGTTGTGCGGCGTGTAGCCGCCAAAGCTGACCGGCCCGTCGACGACGATGTCGCTGGGCTTGGCGCCGTCCTCGATGGCCGCCGCGTAGTCGTAGATCTTGAAGCTGGAGCCAGTCTGCCGTTCGGATTGCGTGGCACGATTGAACTGGCTGAGCGCGAAGTCGCGGCCGCCCACCATGGCCAGCACGTCGCCGGTGGTGTTGTCCATGGCCAGCAGAGAAGCCTGCGCGCCGGAATCCTGTTCGAGCGTGGCGCGTCGCTCCGTGCCCACCATGGCATCGCCCAGGTGGACGTAGATCACGTCGCCGGACTTGACGAGAGCCTTGCCGTCCGTCTGCCCGGTCCATGCCCAGTCCTCGGGCAGCAGCACCACGGAGCCCTTGCCGATGCGGGCATGAATTTCCGTCGGCAGCGAGCGCGTCACCACGGCATGAACGTAGTCGCCGGGGCCCGTCTTCACCGCCCAATCCGGGTGCTCCCAATCGGCGTTGATGCTGCCGGTGGCCAGCACATTTTCCAGATTTCCCGCCCAGCCGCGCCGCCGTTCGTAGGTGGCCAGACCGTCCAGAACAGCGCGATTGGCTTCCTTTTGCAGGTCCAGATCGAGCGTGGTTTCAACTTTCAGGCCCGCCTCGTGCACCTGCTCGCTGCCGAAGCGCTTTTCCAGCTCTTGCCGCACCGCCTCCTGAAACCAGGGAGCAATCGACATTTCATGCTGGGCAATGTGCAGCCCCAGCGGCGCATTGCGGGCCTGCTCGGCCTGTTCGTGGGAGATGAGCTTGTCATTCTCCATCTCGGACAGCACCAGATTGCGCCGGCGCAGGCACTTTTCCGGATTCAGCAGCGGCGAGTAGGCGACCGGCCCCTTCGGCAACCCGGCCAGCAGCGCCGCTTCGGTCAGGCTGAGGTCTTTGGCGTGCTTTGAAAAGTAGAATTGCGAGGCCGCCTCAAAGCCATACATCCCGCTGCCCAGATAAATCTGGTTGCCGTAAAGCGTGAAGATCTGCTCCTTGGTGAAGGCGCGCTCAATCTGGATGGCAAGATAGGCTTCCTGTACCTTGCGGCCGACCGTGCGCTCGGAGGAGAGAAAAAGGTCGCGCGCCAGTTGCATGGTCAGCGTGGAGCCGCCCTGGAAGCGTCCATGGCTGCGCAGATCGTGCCACAGCGCCCCGCCGATACGCAGCACATTGATGCCCCAGTGCGACTCGAAGCTCTTGTCTTCAATCGAGATGACGGCCTCGCGCAAGACCGGCGCAAAATCGTTGTAGTTGACCACCTCGCGCCGCTCCAGCGCGAACGAGCCCACGATGCGGCCCTTCTTGTCGTAGAGTTCGGTGGTGGTGGAAGGGCGATAACGCTCCAGATCGTGAATCTGAGGCAGATCAACGGAGTAGACCAGGGTGAGCCCGGCCAGCGAGCCGGTAATCACCGCCAGAATGAGCAGCGCAGTGAGCGCGACCTTGCCGGCCATCTTGCGCCGCTGCCGCACGGGAGGCAGTTCTTCCTGAGCCCAGCGGGGCCGGGCATAGTCGCGTGATTCTCTGGGCTGTATGGGAGTGACCGCCAAACGATTCAGGCCTCATGACATTTCTTCGGCGCGCAACGAAAAAATGCCTAAGCCCAAGGCTAGCACGGGAGCGCTGCCGAAGTGGGCTCAAGTGGCCTGCCGCGTACCACGCCGTGTACGAGCGGATACGCGGGGAAAGGGTCTTGCCGAGGCCAGTTTAGCGGCTTTTGGCTTTCAACAGTTCGATTGCCTTGAGAAAAGGCGCGTCGTTCTTGGACGGCAGCGCTTCCTCGTCTTCTTCATCCAACGCGGATTCCACCAGCACGGTGGGCGTCACTGCCTCGTCCTGAATCTTCTTACCGCCGGGCGTCTGGTACTTGGCCACGGTCAGCAGCAATGCGCTACCGTCCGGCAAATCAAGGGTCTTCTGCACCGAGCCCTCGCCGAAGCTCCTCTCGCCGACCACATCGCCGCGCTTCGAGTCTCCAATGGCGGCTGCCGTCAACTCGGCCGGGCCATAGGTGCCGCGATTGATCAGCACGGCCAGAGGCGCGTCGGTAATAAACTTGGCCGGGTCGGCAGGGAAGGTCTGGCGGGGAAACTTCTGGCCTTCCAGCGTGGCCAGAGTGCCCTGTTTGATGAAGAAATTGGCGAGCCGCATCCCCTCTTGCGCATCCCCGCCGGAGGAGTCGCGCAGGTCGAGCAGCACTTTGCGCCCCTTGTCGGCAGCCTTGAGCCTGGCGGCGATTTCATCCACGCGGGAGGCGGTCAGCGCGCCGGGCTTCAGATAAAGAATGGTCGTGCCTTCATACTGCTGCTCAACGAGCGTGGGCTCATTGACAATGGAGCGGGTCAGCGTCACCTTGTCGGGGTCAGCCTTGCGCAGCCGCACCACAGAGAGCGTCAACTGAGTCCCCGGTTTGCCGTCCAGCATCAGCCGGATCACTGGAAGCGACAGCTCGCGCGTGGACTGCCCGCCGATGGACTCGATCACATCGCTGTCGGAGAGATGCGCCTTGTCGGCAGGCGAGCCGGGCAGCACGCTGACCACGGTGGCGTAGCCGTAACGCTTGGAAACGGTGATGCCGATCTGCGCCACGCCTGTCGCCGGATGCTCTTTGTAGATCTTGTACTCGGCTGGGGTCAGGTAGCTGGAATCAGCATCCAGTGACTCCAACAGGCCGTGCAGCGCGCCGGTGGTCACGTCGTTCATCTTGGGTTCCGTGACGTAATCGGTCTGGATCTTACTGAGCACCTGCTGGAAGACGCCCATTTGGTGGTAAGCGCCATCCTGCTGGCCGCCCGCATGAACGCCAAACCACCCGAATTCGCCTGAAACAAAGCCCAGGCCGAGGGCGGAAAAAATCGACAAGGATAGAACAAAGACAATTCGCTGAAAGGATCGAGACACACACACCACCGGGGCAGTCCTCAGGAAAAAACAGGCTGCTTCTCTTTAGACGCAATCATATCGCAAGGGGTGCCAAACGCGGTTTCCCTCGCGTAGAAGAGCAAGAGCATTTGGAAGAGCAAAAGCCGATTCTGAAGCCGGGCCCTATCCGAAAAGGCTGAACCCTTTCTTCTTCTTCGGGGTATCCGTCTTGCCGCAAACGGATCGGGTCATTTCCTGAATTGCCCGTGAAATCGGCGAGTCTTCTTGCATGATCGAGGTCGCCGAGTTCTGCATCCTCCGAATCATGGCATAGTTGTTTGGAATCTTCCACTCCGCCGGCTTGGTCAGAGCCTTCGTAATGTCCTCTTCGTCGATTTCCCGGGAGCGGGAGTCGTAGCGGTTGATCACAATTTCAAATTTCGGCTTGCCGCTGCCGCGAAGCTTTGAAATCAGGCGATTTGAGTTGCGCAACTCTGAAATGCCAATCTGCGTGACCAGGTAAATCATGGAGGATTCATCGAAGAGGCGCGTATGCTGCAGCTCGAATCTCGATCCCGCATCGACCACCACATAATCGAAGCTCTGGCAGGCGACTTCCAGCAGTTTGTCGATGGCGTCGTCGGAAACTTGCACCGTGGCCAGTTCGCTGGGCGCCGCCAGAACGTATAACCCGGAGTTATGCTGTACCAGCAAGGTTGCAAGAAAGCTCGAATCAAGCCGGCCGGAGCTCTGAAGCGCGTTGACGGTCGAGTAGGCAGACCTGACGCCAAGGTTGATCGCCGCGTCTCCCAGCGGGAGATTGAGGTCGATCAGCAAGGTTTTCTTTTCGGACTCCTGGGCCAGCGATACAGCGTAATTGCAAGCCAGGGTGGTCACTCCGGAACCGCCCTTGGCGCTGAGAAACACAAGCACCCTGCCGCCGGTCTTTCTTTCGGGAGCAGCGACCAAACGGATCGACGAGGCGCGAACCAAAGCCTCGGCAATGACGCCACGGTCAAAGGGGATTTTGAGAAATTCACGAGCGCCGGCGCGCATGCATCTGAGCATGATCTCCGGATCGGGGTCCGCCGAATAGGCCATCGCGGTTGCCCGCCCATGGATACTGCAGATGCTGTCCAGCAGATCAACGGCGTCTTCCGGATTGCTGTCCATGTCAATCAGAACGACATCGAAATCATTCCCGAGCATCCGCGGCGCATCATCGGAATTGGAAGGGTAGGAAGCGAACTCCTGGATCTGGCTTTGCTGGCATTCACCCAAGGCCGTTACTGCAGCGCTGCGGAGTTCCTCGTCCGGGCTGATGACAGCAATGGACAAGAAGCCTGCGCTCAAGGTATCCGGGATTTGAGTCCTTGTCGACATGGGGAAATCCATCCTCTGGCATGCATGTTACGCTTCTACAGATTGACGTGCGCTCGAGCTATGGAGCCGAATACCCCCTGCCAAGCAAATTCATCCTGCAAATATATCCTAATATCTGATGTCCGCTATAACAATAATGATGCTTGACGTGGTCCTCGACTTGAACAACGAGCAGACTGCGCCCGGCAAAACAGTTTGCATCTGCTTCTCGTGAAAGAGGCTGTCCTCCGAACCCGCGGTTTCGACCTTGAGCATAGGGCTGGTTGTCCCTTGCCGCAACACGGGTGAACGATATCCGAGGCGATTTCTGCTCGTAGGCCATTAGAACCTGCCAATTGCTCATTCGAGTTATCGGCATCTGAGCACTTTGCGTGAACGTCTTTTAAGAAATTCTTCGCGGAAGCCGGGCAATTGCGCTCAAAAGTTCAGGCGCAACGCCTCTGAGAGAAGAAAATCGCATGGAAAGTGATAAGGAGATGGATGCTGTGGGCTGGCGATTCTGCATCCTCCAGCCGTAATTTCAGATTTTCTTTAGAGAACTGGCCGTTGTCTCTGCTTTCTGCTCGTTCAGTACGTGTTTGACTTTCCAGGAGAAAAACTTTCGTATCAGAGCTTGACATGCCCTTCCAATCTCAGGAAACTGGAAGTGGAACAGGGGACCATAATGCGAGACATAACGCTTCAAGGCACCTACAAAGTTCAGGCCCTGGACCGGGCCTTCTCCATCTTGTATTTGCTTGGAGAGAGCGATACGCCGCTGGGGCTGGCGCAGGTTGCCTCCTCGCTGCAGTTGCACAAGAGCACCGCACATCGTTTTTTGATGGTCCTGGAGAAGCACCGCATGGTGGAACGCACAGCAAGCGGCAAGTTTCGCCTGGGGCTGAAGCTGTTCGATCTGGGCAACCGCGCCATCGATCAATATGATCTTCGCGACCGCGCGCGGCCCCATCTGCGCCGGCTGGTGGCCGAGACCGAGGAGACTGCGCACCTGTGCATTCTTGAGGGCGCCCATGTGATTTATATCGACAAGATCGAGCCGACCCGCTCGGTGCGCATGATCACCCGCATTGGCGCCAGTAACCCCGTGCATTGCACCTCGGTGGGCAAGGCGATTCTGGCCTTTCTGCCCGAGGAGCGCATTGCCGAGATTCTGAGCCAGACTCGCTTCGAGCGCTTTACGCACCGAACCATCGCCACGGCCGATGCCCTGCGCGTGGAGATCGAGAAGACCCGCCGCCGCGGCTACGCCGTGGACGACGAGGAGTTGGAGGAGGGATTGCGCTGCATTGCCGTGCCGGTGCTGGATGTGCAGCGGCAGCCGGTAGCGGCGGTAAGCGTTTCCGGGCCTTCGTTCCGAGTGACGGCGCAGAAGCTGCCTTTGATTGCCAACCACCTGCTCCAGTGTGTACGGGGAATTTCAGCGGATATGGGCTACACTTCCAGCGGCCGCGGCAGTCACACCGTTTGGCCAGTCTAGAGAAAGGCTGGAAATCGAGGCCAGCCTTGTTTTTCTTTGAACGAATCGTGCGGAAGCATTTTCATCGAGCCGGTTCGCCCCCAATCTCCGTCCTTTCTGATAAACTTATATCTGTTGCTGAAGAAGAGTACTGTTTCCTGTCCGTCAGGGTAGGAATACGGTCGAGAGCAAAGGGCAAGCCTCCATAAGGCCGGTCTGAGCGTTTGCTCTCGGGATGCAACTTTATGGGGATGTAGCTCAGTTGGTTAGAGCGCTGCCCTGTCACGGCAGAGGTCGCGAGTTCGAGTCTCGTCGTCCCCGCCATCATTCTAAGTAGCTTAGATTGATGGCGACCTAAAGTGACAACCCACAATCCAATTCACATCGATTGAAGCGGTCCAGGGTGCATTTCAATTGCATCGTGGAGCGATCTCTGCGCATCCTGCATCTCCGTGTGACGAAGCATTCCTTACTGATGGGCAACAATTAATAATTCCTGCCAAAAAGGGCAGTTGACGCGCGATGACCAGCCCTCCTTGGTGTTTTTGTGGATCGTCATGCATCGCTCAAGAGCACTGGCGGCCGTGGTATGCTTGACCCGCAGGCCGGAGGTTCGGGCAGTTTTTTTGCGCGCTTTTTCCGGTCTATGGTCATCCCTATGAAAGAAATCTATATTGCAGATCTAACCAACTTCAGCGAAGGAACGCTCTTTGACAGCTTCTTTCTCGTCCTCGCCAAGCAGCAGCGCACTACGAAGACCAACAAGCCCTATCTGAACCTCATCCTGGGCGACAAAACCGGCCAGCTTGAAGGCCGCGTCTGGGACCCCAGCGACCCGCGCATCGCCAAGGCCTTCGAGAAGGGCGACGTCGTCAAGGCACGCGGCTCGGCCTCCCGCTTCGACGACCGCATGCAGATGAAGATCGACCAGCTTCGGCTGGCGCAGCCCAATGAGATTGACAAGACCGACCTGCTGCCTTCGACCACCTGCGACGTGGACGAGCTCTGGCGCCAACTGGCTGGCTTTGTTGCGAGCTTCACCAATATTGACCTGAAGGCGCTACTCACCACCATGCTGGATGATCCGGAGCTGGGCACGGCCTTCCGCGAAGCTCCCGCCGCCAAGGGACTTCATCACGCCTGGCTGGGCGGCCTGCTGGAACACGTCATCAGCCTGCTTGGTCTGGGCGACCGCGTCGCCGCCCACTACCCGCTGCTCGACCGCGACCTGCTGCTGACCGGCATTATCCTCCACGACATCGGCAAGGTGCGCGAATTGAGTTGGGAGAGCGGCTTCGAGTACACCCTCGAAGGCAGCCTACTGGGTCACATTCACATCGGCTCGGTTCTGGCTGAGCGCGCCATGGACAAGCTGCCGAACTTCCCGCCGAAGCTCAAGACGCTCGTTCTGCACATGATTCTGTCGCACCACGGCAAGCTGGAGTTTGGCTCGCCCAAGCTACCCATGATCCCCGAAGCTTTGGCGCTCAGCTTCCTAGACGATCTCGACGCCAAGATGCAGGCCATCACCAGCGAATTCGATAAGTGCATCCGCGAAGGCAAACCAGCCGACGAGTTGACTGGAAAAGTCTGGTCGCTCGATCAGCGGCAGTTGCTCAACACCAAGCGGTGGCTGGAAGAGAAATAGCGAGTCGGTGTCTCAGCGGGGTTCCCAGGTCTGGATTTTCAAACTTGGGAACCCCGCTCCTGAGATACAATGTATCTCAGGAGCGTGATGCAATGGCAACAACGATGGTCCATGTTCGCGTGGACGAGAAGGTTAAAGCTGACGCAGCGAAGACGCTGGCCGTTATGGGGATCTCTGTCTCTGATGCGGTGCGGATGCTGCTGGTGCGCGTGGCGGCGGAAAAAGCTTTGCCCTTCGAGGTGCGGGTTCCCAACGCGGCCACGGTCAAGGCGATGCGGGCAGCGGATCAGCATAAGGGCAAGCGCTTCAAGACGTCCGACGCACTCTTTAAGGAGTTGGGAATCTAGAAGATGCTTACTCCGGTTCCGGGCTCAAAATTCAGGCGGGATGTGAAGCTGGCTCAGCGGCGCGGAAAAGATATGTCGAAGTTGCGCGCCGTGATTTTGCTTCTAATTGAAGGCAAGCCCTTGCCTTTGCGCCTGAAAGACCACCCTCTGAGCGGCGACTGGGAGCTTCATCGCGATTGCCACCTCGAACCGGATTGGCTTCTGCTCTACAAAATCGATGGTGGCGACCTTTACCTTGTGCGTACCGGCTCACACGCGGATTTGTTCTGAAGTGGGCATACAACGACTTTGCGATTCCCTGTTTCAGCCCTCTTCCCGTTACAATCAGAATAAGATGATTCGTTTCTCAACTGCCGGGGAGTCGCACGGGGAGGCGCTGATGGCGCTGGTCTCCGGGCTGCCTGCCGGTGTGCCAATCGACCTGGAATTCGTGAATCGCGAGCTGTGGCGCCGTCAACAGGGCTACGGGCGCGGCGGGCGCATGAAGATCGAAACCGATAAAGCCCATGTGCTCAGCGGTGTGCGCCACGGCAAAACCATCGGCACGCCGATTGCGATGGAACTCGTCAACCGCGACTGGAAGAACTGGGAAGCGAAGCTCCCGGTTGAGGCTGGCGACCCGGCGCTGCATCAGGCGGTGGCCTCGCCGCGGCCCGGTCATGCCGATCTGGCCGGAGCCCTGAAGTACAACTTTCCCGACGCCCGCTATGTACTGGAACGCGCTTCGGCGCGCGAGACCGCTGCGCGCGTGGCTGCTGGAGCCCTGGCCAAGCTGATGCTGCGGACACTGGGCATTGAAGTTGCCAGCCATGTGATCCGCGTGGGCCGCGCTACTCTGGGCCGCACAGCCACGTGGGAAGAGATTGTTGCTCTGAATGCCCGCGACGAAGTGGTGCTCGGCTGTGTGGATGCGGCGGCCGAAGCCCGCATGAAAGAAGAGGTCGAGGAGGCTTCCCGCACCAAAGACACCGTGGGCGGCGTTTTCGAGGTGGTGGTGCATGGCGTGCCCGCCGGCCTGGGCACTTACGCCAACTGGGATGAGCGGCTCGACGGGCAGCTTGCCGGGTCGGTGATGAGCGTGCAGGCGGTCAAGGCGGTCGAAATCGGCCGCGGTGTGGTGGCCGCCGAGAGCTTCGGCTCCCAGGTCCACGACCCCATTCATTACGCCGCCGAAGCCACCGGCCAGCCAACGCGCTTCACCCGTTCAAGCAACAACGCCGGCGGCATCGAGGGCGGCATCTCGAACGGCGAAGACATTGTGGTGCGCGGCTACCTGAAGCCCATCTCGACGCTGCGCAAGCCATTGGAATCAGTGCGCTTCGACACCCGGGAGGCGACCAGCGCCAGTTACGAGCGTTCGGACATATGCGTTGTGCCGGCGGCCGGCGTGGTGGCCGAGGCCGTGGTGGCGCTCACCATCGCGCGCGTGGCGCAGGAAAAGTTTGGCGGCGATTCTGCCCTGGAGTTGCATCGGAATTTCGCGGGTTACATCGAACAAATACGGAGCTATTAGTAGGCTGAGATGATTCTGAAAATTGTTAAATATCCCGATCCGGTCCTTTCGCGGCCAGGTGAACCTGTCACGGATTTCAACGCCGAGTTGCGCCAGTTGATCGCTAATATGTTTGAAACGATGTATGCCGGGCAGGGCATTGGCTTGGCCGCGCCGCAAGTGGGCATTTCCAAGCGCGTTGTGGTCATCGACCTGAGCGTGGGCAAGGAGCCCAAGGACAAGCTGGTGCTCGTCAACCCCGAGATCATTTTCAGCGAGGGCAAACAATACCAGGAGGAAGGCTGCCTGAGCTTTCCCGATATTGGCGAGAAGGTGTCGCGCGCGGCCAAGGTGCGCATCCGCGCCCAGGACGGGAAGGGCAAGTGGTTTGAGATGGACGGCGAAGAAGTGCTGTCGCGCTGCTTCCAGCATGAGATCGACCACCTGGACGGCATGTTGTTCATCTTCCGCATGAGCGCGCTCAAGCGCGACCTGGTGTTGCGCAAGATCCGCAAGTTGCAGCGTGAAGGCAAGTGGTAAAGCCATGAAACTGGTCTTTTGCGGGACTCCGCAGTTTGCCGTGCCCACACTGGAGGCGCTGCTTGCGGCGGGCCATGACATTGCCCTGGTTGTCACGCAGCCAGACCGCCCCGTGGGCCGCAGCCGGCAACTCACCGCGCCGCCGGTCAAGCTGGCCGCTCTGGCTGCTGGTTTGCCAGTCACGCAGCCAGAAAAGATCCGCAATAATCAGGAGTTTCGCGCGCAGCTTGAAGCGATTGCGCCCGACGCTATTGTTGTCGTGGCCTATGGGCGGCTGATTCCGCCTTGGATGCTGGCGCTGCCGCGGCTGGGCTGCATCAATCTGCACGCTTCCCTGCTGCCGAAATACCGCGGCGCGGCGCCGATCCAGTGGGCCGTGGCGATGGGCGAAGCCTTCACCGGCAACACCACCATGCTGCTCGAAGAGGGCTTGGATACCGGACCGATTTTGCTTCAGAAGCCGCTGGCCATCGCGCCGGAACAGACCGCTGAAGATTTGTTTCGTGTGCTCTCCGAGGACGGCGCGCCGCTGGCGGTGGAAACCCTGGACGGCTTGGCCAATGGGACCATTCAGCCCCAGCCGCAGAAGGATGCGGAAGCGACTCTGGCCCCGATCCTGAACCGCGAAGACGGGCGCATGGATTTTTCGGCGCGCACGGCTGCGGAGCTCAAGAATCGCTGGCGCGGCTTTCAACCCTGGCCCGGCGCTTTTACTGCGCTGGGGGGCAAAAAGCTGATCGTTCATCGCATGGAAGTCGCGGACGCGTCCCTCTTTGCGGCACAAGCTTCTCTTCGGCCCGGTCAGATTCACGTTGAAAACCACCGCTTTTTTGTTGCATGCGCCGGGAATACATGGCTGGAACTGCTGGAAGTGCAGCTTGAAGGCAAAAAGCGCCTTGTGGCCGCCGAGTTCCTGCGCGGGGCGGTGCTCGCTGCGGGTACGCGCCTCGGAATTGCGATTCAATGACTGCCAAGAAGAAGGTCGTCATCACGATGATCGAGCCAAGGAATCGCTTGGCAGTAATTTCCTCAGCGCGCAAGGCGGCCTTCAAGATTCTGCTGGCCGTCGAGCGCGGCCAATCCCACTCCGACGACCTGTTGCGCGAGAGAGCCGTCAACGTGCTCTCATCCCCGGACCGCAACCTGGCCACGGCGCTGGTGCTGGGCGTGCTGCGCTGGCAGATTCAGCTCGACCACCAGATTCACGCGCTGCTCTCCCGCCCCAACGCCAAGCTCGACCCCGAGATTCTGATTGCCATGCGCCTGGGCGCTTTCCAGTTGCTGCATCTGGATCGCATTCCTGCCCGCGCCGTTCTCTCCGAAAGCGTGGAACTGGCCAAGCAGTCCGGCCATCGTTTTGCCGCTGGCCTGGTCAATGCCGTCCTTCGCAAACTCGCCAAGTCCTTGCAACCTGCGGAAAAAGCGCAGGGGGATGCTTTGCAGGCTGCGGAAAACAAGATGATTTTAGAAGACTTTGACGAAGATCACCGCTCAGGGCCTAAAGGCCCCGTTGATTATGCGGAAGTTGCGGCACGACTAAAGTCGTGCCCTGTTACAAAACAGCTTTCTGAAACAAATTCCACAGGTTTTTCCGCAGCCGGTTCAGGCGCTGAAGAAAAACTTCCAGAAGAATCCATTGCGGAATTGGCGCTTGCACAGGCTCATCCCGCCTGGCTGGTTGAGCGCTGGGTGGATTTCTATGGCTTGGAGGCGACGCGAAAGCTCTGCCGCCACGGCCAAAGTCAGCCCTTGCTGGCAGTGCGACTCGTGAGCCCCGACGTCGAAGCCGAACTTACCCAGGCCGGAATCGTTCTTGAAGCCGGCGAAGTGCTCTCCGCTGCCCGGACGGTCGTTGCCGGCGATGTGACCGCGACGGAAGCCTTCCGCGAAGGCCGTGTACGGCTTCAGGACGAGGGTTCGCAGCTGGTGGCCGAAATTGCTAGTAAGAATCCCGACCAAAAAGTAAAAAGCATCCTTGACGCCTGCGCGGCTCCCGGCGGAAAAACGCTGATCCTGGCCGAGCGCAATTCCACGGCCCATATCGTGGCTTTTGAAGCCAGCGCGTCGCGATTGGCGCAACTGCGCAAGCGGCTGGCCTTTCTCGGCGACCGCGTCGAATGCCGCCAGGCTGACGCCGCCACACTCGCAGAAGACGCCGTCTTCGATCTTGCCCTCGCCGACGTGCCTTGCAGCGGCACCGGAACCCTGGGACGCAACCCGGAGATTCGCCATCGCCTGCGCCCGGAAGATCTGCCTCGCCAGGCCGAGCGGCAGAAAGCCATTCTGGCCGCTGCCCTGCGCGTCCTTCGCCCCGGAGGCCGTGTCGTCTACTCCACCTGCTCACTGGAGCCGGAGGAGAATGAGCAGGTGATTGCAGCCGTGCTGGCCGCAACGCCGAAGGCCCGCATGGTTTCGCTTGGCGACCGCATTGGCGAACTGCTCTGCGAGGGCATTCTCACGCCCGAAGGCGTGGAGCGGCTGCGCGGCGCGCTTACGCCGGATGGCAACCTCCGCCTGCTGCCCGGCGTGTTTCGCACAGATGGATTTTTCATCGCCATGATCGAGCGAACCGCCTGAAAAGCAAGCCATCCTGATTTAGATCACCTTGGCGGATAAAAACGCAGCTCTGAGAGCATTTCCTCATCCCCTGCACCCACCGTCCGACTGTCCGAAATCGGACAGCCCAAGCCGCAAACGGTCACTTCCAGGCTTTTTCCTAAGGTGTACTTCTTCGTAAGCTACTGTTTTTCAATAACATAATCGAGCACCCAGCTGGCACGGCAAATGCACTGTTCAGGGCATGGATATTGCACGCCCAGACTTGAAGCAAAAGAGAAAACGCCGGTTGCTGGTGTGGATCGGCATCGCGGCGGTGATGCTGGTGGTGGCCGTGGTGGCCGTTTCGCGGCTGAAGCCGGCGGCGCCCACGGTGGATCGCTCGACCATCTGGACGGACACGGTCAAACGCGGACCGATGATCCGCCAGGTGCGCGGCTCGACCGGAACTCTGGTGCCGCGCGAGGACACGCTGCGGCTGATTCCCGCCGAAACAGAAGCCACGGTGACCCGCATTCTGGTCTTGCCCGGAGCGCATGTCGAGGACGGAACGGTGCTGATGGAACTGGCCAACCCGCAGCTCGAGCAAGAGGCCATAAACGCCGGCCTGGGGCTGAAAGCCGCCGTCAGCGAGTACCACAACACGCAGGTCAAGCTGCAAAACGACCTGATGACCCAGAAGGCCGGCGCGGCCACTGTGGGCTCGGACTATCATCAGGCGCAACTGCAGGCCGAGACCGACAAGGCGTTGCATGAGCTGGGCGTGATCTCCGGGCTCACCTACAAGGCCTCGCAGAGCAAGGCCGATGAGCTGACCACGCGCAACCGCATCGAGAACGACCGGCTGACCATGAACGAGAAGGTTATCGTCTCGCAACTGGCCGTGCAGCAGACGCAGGTGGATCAGGCGCGCGCCCTCTGCCAACTGAAGCGGCAGCAACTGGCCGCGCTGCATGTGACGGCGGGAATCAGCGGCGTGCTGGTGGATCTGCCGCATCAGGTGGGCGAGCATGTTGCTCCCGGCATCACGCTGGCCAAGGTGGTGCAGCCCGACCAATTGAAGGCCTCGCTGAAGATTGCCGAAAGCCAGGCGCGCGACATTCAGATCGGCCAGCCAGCCTCTATCGACACACACAACGGCGTGATTCCTGGCCGTGTGCAGCGCATCGATCCAGCCGTGCAGAACGGAACCGTCACTGTCGACGTAGAACTAACCGGCCCCTTGCCGCAGGGTGCGCGGCCTGACCTGAGCGTGGATGGAACCATCGATCTCGAACGCATGACCGATGTGCTCTACGTGGGACGGCCGGCGCTGGGCAACGAAAACTCCACGCTGAGCATTTTCAAGGTCGACCCCGACGGCAAGGGAGCGACGCGCATTCCGGTCAAGGTGGGCCGCGCCTCGGTCAACAATATTCAAGTCATCGAAGGGCTGAAGGAAGGCGACACGCTGATCCTTTCCGATATGTCGCGCTGGGACAACGTGGACCGCATCCGGCTGGAATAGAAAGAGCAGAGATTTGGGATCAGGGGATAGGGATTAGGGACTAGAAATACGAATTCAGAGGGAGAGAGCATGGCATCGAACGGCAAGCTGATTGAAATTGAGAATTTGACCAAGGTTTTTTACACCGACGAAGTAGAAACGCACGCGCTCTCAGGCGTTTACCTGAGCATTGAGCGCGGCGAATATGTAGCCATGTGCGGGCCTTCCGGCTGCGGCAAGTCCACGCTGCTGTCGATTCTTGGCCTGCTCGACACGCCCACGGGCGGCAAATATCTGCTCAACGGAAATCCCGCGGAGAATCTGAGTTTCGGCGAGCGCTCGCGCATCCGCAATCAGGAGATTGGCTTCGTCTTTCAAAGCTTCAACCTGATTGGCGATCTTACGGTGGAGGAGAACGTCGAGTTGCCGCTGACCTATCGCGCCGGCATGAACTCGGCGGAGCGCACGAAGCGCGTGAAAGAAGCGCTGGAGCGGGTCAACATGGCGCATCGCATGAAGCACTATCCGGCGCAACTCTCCGGCGGCCAGCAGCAGCGTGTGGCCGTGGCGCGCGCCTTGGCCGGTAAGCCCTCGATCCTGCTGGCCGACGAGCCGACCGGCAACCTGGACTCGAAGAACGGCGAGGCAGTGATGCATCTGCTGGCCGATCTGCATCGCGAGGGTTCCACGATTTGCATGGTCACGCACGATCCGCGTTTCGCCAAGCACGCCCAGCGCGAGGTGCATCTGTTCGACGGCAAAGTGGTCAGCGAACAGGAACAGAAAAAGCTCGAAGAAGAAGTGGAGGCGTAGCCATGCTCTTCCAGGATCTGCGGTATGCGTTGCGGCAGTTGCGCCGCGCACCAGGCTTCGCTTTCACCGTGGTCCTTACGCTGGCTCTCAGCGTGGGCGTGGCCACGGCGGTCTTCTGCGTGATTGATGCGGTGATTCTGCGCCCGCTGCCTTATGCGCATCCAGAACAAATCGTCTCTGTCGATAGTCACAGCCGCAGCGGCTATGAACAGCCTGCATCCTGGCCCAGTTACGAGGACGAGCGTGCGCAGACCCATGTTTTTGCGGCGTTGGCCGCCTATAACAGCTATCTGAAGATCACACTGGAAACGCCCTCGGGCACTCCGGTTTCTCTGGACAGCGTAAGTTCGACCGATAACTTCTTCCAGGTCTTCGGCGTTCAGCCGTTGCTGGGGCGAACCTATCTTCCCGGTGAGGAGCAGAACGGCAGAAACGATGTTGCAGTGTTGAGTTATGACGCTTGGAAGAGTTACTTCGGCGGCGACCGCAACGTTCTGAACCAGGCGATCAAGCTGAATGGCCGGACGTATACGGTGATCGGCGTTATGCCTGCCGGTTTCCGCTTTCCGCTCAACTTGCGCAACGCCATCTATACTCCCCGCATCGTTGACCAGCCGTGGATGATCGAGCGTGGCGACCATTGGCTGCAGACTGTGGCTCGTCTCCGGGAGGGCATCTCCATAGAGCAGGCGCAGAGCGATCTGACGCATGTTTTTAACGACCTGGGCCGGGCCTATCCCACTACCGACGAAGGCCGCACGGTGCAAGTACAGCCGCTGACGCAGAGAGTTGTCAGCAAGAGCAAGGGCCCGTTGTGGACACTGCTGGGTGCGGTACTGGCGGTGCTGCTGATTGGCTGTGTCAATGTGGCAGGACTGCTGTTGGCCCGCGCCGTGAAGCGCGAGCGCGAAATGGCCATGCGCGTGGCCATTGGCGCGGGACGCAGCCGTCTGGTGCGCCAGGTGCTCACGGAAGGGCTATTGCTGGCCTTGCTGGGCGCGGCTGGCGGCATGCTGCTGGCCTGGACCCTGCTCGACGGAATGCGCGCCTTCCTCATCAAAGCCCTGGCGCGCGGCGCGGACATCCACATGAATTGGACGGTGCTGGCGGCGGCCATTGCCGTGGCCGTGGTGGTCAGCCTGGCTGCTTCGCTCATTCCCGCGCTGCATCTATCCGGCATCGATCCCAACCGCATGCTCAAGGCAGGCGGCAGCGCCGGAACCGGGCGCGGACAATACCGCCTGCGCGCGAGTTTTGTCGTTACCCAAGTGGCGCTGACGCTGGTGCTGCTGGTAGTGGCCGGAATGCTGATTCGCGTGGTTACGCGCTATCGCAATACCGACCTCGGCTTCGACCCATCTCACATTGTCGCCGTCAAGATCGGCCTTTCTCCGACTCGTTATCAGGGGCGCGATATGCTGAGCGCTTTCTACCAGCCTTTGGAGGAGCGCGTGAGCCAACTGCCTGGCGTTCAAGCCGCGGGTTTCATCAATATATTGCCCATCGAAAACGCGGGCAGCAATTCAGATATTCACATCGCCGGTCAGCCGCCCTATCCGCCCAACCAGGAGATGCTGGCGGAAAACCGCAACATCAGCCTGGGCTACTTTGACGTGATGGGCATTCCTCTGCATCGCGGACGCAAACTGTCACCCGGCCTGGACCGCACGGAAAACACCGCATCGACCGTTGTGGTGAACGATGCTTTTGTGCGCAAATTCATCCCTGCTGGTCTCGATCCTACGACGCAAAAGATGGATGACAACTCCCCACAGGAGAAGTGGACCCAGATCGTTGGTGTCATTGGCAATGTCCGTCAGGACATCTACAGACCTCCATTAGCAGAGCGCGATTGGCTGATGGACGAGGTCCCTCTCAAAGACCGGGCCGACGAGTTCTCCAGTATGACATTGCTGGTGCGCACCAGCGGCGATCCCACGCAAGTGATTCCCGCCGTGCGTTCCGTGATGCACGATCTCGACCCCACGGTGCCATTCCAGGAGCCGCGCACCATGACCGAGGTCGTCTCCGAAACGCTGGTCTTTGAGCGCATGGAGAGCTGGCTATTCGGCATCTTCGCCGGATTGGCATTGGCGCTGGCGTTGGTCGGCCTGTACGGGCTTATTAGCAACGAGGTGGAGCAGTCCTCGCGCGACATCGGCGTGCGCATGGCGCTGGGCGCGACGCGTCCCGGCATTCTCGCCATGGTGCTGAAGCGCGTGGCGTGGATGCTCGGGGCGGGTGTCGTGGCAGGGCTGGTGCTGACCCTTTTCGCCCGCAAGCTCATCGGCATGGTCATCTACTTCGATACACAGAAAGAGGCCGGCGGCTTTTTCCTGCTGGCCTTGCTGCTGGTCGCGGCGGGCATCCTGGCAGCGCTGATACCGGCCGCCCGCGCGGCTTCCATTGAGCCGATGCAGGCTTTGCGCAGTGAATAGTGCGCCTTCGAGGAGATCGCAATGAACACGCTTGTTCAAGACATTCGCTACGCGCTGCGTCAGTTGCGCAAGTCGCCGGGCTTCACGCTGACGGCGGTGCTGACTCTGGCTCTGGGCATCGGCGCCAACACCACCATTCTCAGTTGGATCAGCTCGACCCTGCTCAACCCCATTCCCGGCGTCACGCGGACCAGCAACATGTTCGCGCTCACGCGGGGCGAGAGAAACGATCATCCTTCGCCGCCGCTTTCCTATCCGGACTACGCGGATCTGCGCGATAACGCGAAAAGCCTCTCCGGGCTGCTGGCGTATCACGACGACTACATGATCATCACCGGGACCGCCAAGCCGGTACGCATCTACGGAACGCTGGGCTCGGCGAACTATTTTGATGTGCTCGGTGTGCGGCCCATACTGGGCCGGGCACTTCTTTCATCGCCACAGGATGAGCGGCTGGGCGCGGCTGAGGCTGTGCTCGGGTACGACCTGTGGCAGCGTCAGTTCGGCGGAGATCCGTCGATTGTCGGCAAGACGATTCAGGTCAACCTGCATACCTACACCATCGTGGGCGTCGCACCCAAAGGGTTTCAGGGGTGCAAAAGCGGATTGCGCTCCGATATCTGGATTCCGCTGGGAATGTACAAGCAGGTTTGGGGTTGGGATCCGGCCGCTGATCGCGGCATATCGGTTCTGAACGTCCTGGGCGCCCTGCGGCCGGGATTCGATCGCCACCAGGCTGAAAATGAATTGAATCTGCTCATGAAGCACCTTGTCGCCCAGTACCCGACTGTGCATCGGGGGGAAAATCAGATCTCTACCGATCCTCTTTGGCGCTCGCCCTTCGGAGCCAATGTTTATCTGGCTGGGACGCTGCCTATTCTGCTGGCCCTGGCCGCGGTGCTGCTGTTGCTGGCCTGCGCCAACGTGGCGAACCTGCTGCTGGTGCGCTCGGTCACGCGCCGCCGCGAATTCGCCATTCGCATGGCCATGGGCGCCACGCGCGGGCGTCTGGTGCGGCAGTTGATGGCGGAGAACCTGATCGTCGCCCTGGCCGGTGGAGGCCTGGCGCTTCTGGGCACGATCTGGACAGCCCGCGCTATCAGCTCCTTTCTGCCTTCCGGAACTCTTCCGCTTTCAATCAACGGAAGAGTGGACGGCAGGGTGCTGCTGGCGGCGATTCTTGTTTCGATCCTCACGGCCGTGTTTTCCGGCATTCTTCCGGCGCTGCGCGCTTCAGCCGTTTCTCCCATGTCGGTTTTGAAAGACGAGGCGCTGAACACCTCCGGCGGGCTTCACAAATCGCGCTTAACTTCGGGCCTTGTGGTCGCGCAGATTGCCTTGTCTTTGATCTTGCTGACCTGCGCGGGATTATTCTTCCGCAGTCTGGACAAGGCACAGCGAGCCGATCCTGGCTTCGATCCCAACCATGTATTGCTCGCCTCCTTCGATCTGGGGCCGATGGGCTACAACAACGCCAGGGAAATCGAGTTCAATCAGCAATTGCTGGCGCGGCTGCGAGCGCTGCCGGGCGTGCAATCGGCCACAGTGGCGGACTTTTCGCCGCTCAGTTTCACCATTCACTCCGATGGCGTATTGCCCGAAGGCTACGTGCCGCGGCCGCATGAATCAATGGAAGTCGATCGCGGAATTGTGGGGTCGGAGTATCTGCAAACCTTGCGCACGCCTTTGCGGGCCGGACGCGACTTCACGGATCAGGACAACGCCGATACGCAACCAGTGGCAATCGTCAACCAGGCATTTGTCGACCGCTATTGGCCAGGCCAAAACGCCATCGGCAAGCGGATTCAGTGCGGAGGATGGTTCACGATCGTGGGAGTGGCGGCAAATGGCAAATATCGGAGAATCCATTCCGACCCGGCTCCCCTGCTCCTGCTGCCCATGGCACAGACATACGGTGGCGAGACGATTCTCCACATCCGCACCTCAGGCGATCCGTTGGCGCTCGCCTCCGCCGTCGAGCGGACGATCAACGGACTGAATCCCAATGTGCCTCTCTACAACGTGACGACGCTCAAGGAGAACATGCAAATGGGCAGCATCTTCGAGCACATTGCGGTGACCTTTGCGGGTGCCTTTGGCTTGCTCGCGCTGATCCTGGCCAGCGTCGGAATCTATGGCGTGGTGGCTTATACCACCCGGCAGCGCACCCATGAAATCGGCATCCGCATGGCGCTCGGCGCGGGCAAGGCCGCCATCTTCCGCCAGGTGCTGCAGCAGGGACTGCGGCTTGCTCTGGCCGGTTTGGCCGTCGGCCTGGCAGCGTCGCTCCTTCTCACGCGCTTTTTGCGCAGCATGTTTGTCGGCGTGGGAGCTAACGACCTGCTGACCCTTTCAACGGCAGCCATTCTGCTTTGCGTGGTTGCGTTGGCGGCTTCCTTGATTCCCGCGCGCCGCGCCGCCGTGATTGAACCCATGCAAGCGCTCAGAAGCGAATAGCTCGCTCAGAAACTCTTGAAATTGAGATCGGAGTCACTGAAGAATCATGATCGACCTGAAACATGCCATAGTCGCAATTCTGCTGTTGCAAGCAACGCTTGCCGTGGCCGTGGAACCGCCGTCCGCGACCGTCTCCGTGCAGGCGCCCACGCCGCAAACACAGGTTCCCTTCGAGCAATTGCAACGCTCCTCCCGCAATCCCGTCAATGCCTATCGCGGCGCCAGCGTTCCGCCGCCGAGCATGGAGAACTCCGTCCGGCTCAGTTCACTGGTGCGCGACGGAAAGATCTATTTATCCTTGCGCGACGCCATCAACCTGGCTCTCGAAAACAATCTGGACATGGTCATCGCGCGCTATAATCTGCCGATTGCCTGGACGGACATTCAGCGCACGCGGGCCGGCGGCCAGGTGCGCGGCGTCAACACCGGCGTGGTTTCCGGCACGCCGGGCGGCGGTGCTGGCGCGGCGGGTGCAGGCACCGGCGCGGGTGGCACATCAAGCGGCGCGGGTGGCGCAGGCGCAGGAACTTCCGGCATTGTCTCCTCCACGCTGGGCACCGGCACCACGGTTTCCAGCTTCGATCCCAACATTTTTGTTTCGGCCTACATCGACCACACCTCCGAGCAGTTGACCAACTTCCAGGTCGAAGGCGTTTCCATCTACAAGGTCAATTCCGCGCAAGCCAACGTCAGTTACTCGCAGGCTTTCCCCACGGGCGGCAGCCTAGAAGTGGACTGGAATAGCAGCCGGCAAACCTCCAACGGCGTCTACGATTACTTCAGCCCGGAGTTATACAGCAAGGTGCGCTTGCTGGTTGAGCAGCCGTTGCTGGCCGGCTTTGGCACGGGGACGAATCTGCGCTTCCTGCGCATTGCACGCACGAATCAGAAGATCTCCGACATCGCCTTCCGCGCCCAGGTGATCGCCACCGTCACCCAGATTTGTGATATGTATTGGGATCTGGTGAGCACATACGATAATGAGCAGGCCGGCGAGCGTTCGGTGGCCTTTGCCACGGAAACCCTGGAGACCGGCCGCAAGCAGCATGCGTTGCAAGCGATTCCGGAGATGGACGTGCTGAAGGCCGAGGGTGAACTGGCCAACCGCGAACAGGACCTGACCGTCGCCCGCACCAATCTGGAGTTGCAGGAACTCTACATGAAAAACGCCATCACCCGCTCGCTGGACGATCCGGTTCTGCAGGAGATGCCGGTGGTGCCATTGGACCACATCGCCAACCAGGTGCAGCCAAACCTGGCGCCGGTGCAGGAGATGATCGCCTCAGCGCTCAAGCTCCGCACCGAGTTGCAAGAGTCGAGCCTCGATTTGCAGAACCGCGCGCTCAGCCGCAAGACCGCCCGCAACGCACTGCTGCCTCAGTTGACCGCTTATGGTCTCTATGCTGGCACGGGAACCGCAGGCGAGTTGAATTCCAAATACAAAGATCCACCGGCCACTACCTTGCCGAAAAACTATGGCGGCGCTTTGGAGAGCGCGCTTGACAACAACTCGCCAGAGTATCAGGTTGGTTTCCAGTTGAACATTCCGCTGCGCAACCGCATCGCCAAGGCCGACCAGCAGCGCACCGAGCTGGAGTACCGGCAGTCGCAGGTCTATCTGGAAGAATTGAAAAAACGCATCTGCATCGAAGTGCGCAACGCGCGGTATGCTCTTGAGCAGGGAGCCAGCCGCGTGGATGCGGCCCGCAAGGCGCGCGACCTGGCGCGGCGGACCTTGGATATTATGCAGAAGGAACAGAAACTGGGCGCTGGCTCGAACCAGCAAACTCTGGCCGCCGAGCACGATCTGGCCCTGGCCGATTCGGCCTTGGTCACGGCCGAAACCGCCTACGAAAAGGCACGCATCGAAGTGCGGCGGGCCACCGGCTCGGTGCTCGAAGACTACGGCATTTCCATCGCCAACGCCAAAACCGGCATCGTGGAGGCGGACCATCCCTAAGCAAGAACCAATTCGCGTTCTGGTCGCAGACGATCAACCGCACATTCTCGAAGCTGTGGAGCTGCTGCTCACACCGCAAGGCATTCATGTGGACTGCGCTCGCTCGCCGCAACTGGCATTGGAAGCCGTGAGCGACAGCGACTACGATGTGCTGCTCATCGACCTGAACTACACGCGCGACACCACCTCCGGCCAGGAGGGCCTTGACCTGCTGGCCCGCATTCAGGAGCTGGACGCCCGCCTGCCGGTGATCGTGATGACCGCCTGGGGCAACATCGATCTGGCGGTCGAATCCATCAAGCGCGGCGCATGCGACTTTATTCAGAAGCCGTGGGAAAATGAGCGTCTGCTCAGCCTGATTCGCGTTCATGCCGAGCTGCATCAGGCGCTGCGCCGCGCGCGCCAGTTGGAGATGGAAAACAGCCTGCTGCGCGGCGAAAACATGCCGCAGTTTGTGGCCAGCGCGCCTTCCATGCAGCCGGTTCTGGAGCTGATCGCGCAGATTGGCCCCTCCGACGCCAACGTGCTCATCACCGGCGAACACGGCACTGGCAAGGAGATCGTCGCCAAGCTGCTTCATGCTGCCTCGCCCCGCGCTCAGAGGCCGCTGGTCGCCGTCAACGCTGGCGGACTGCCCGAAGGTACTTTTGAGAGCGAAATCTTTGGCCATGTGAAAGGCGCTTTCACCGACGCGCGCACAGATCGCATTGGCCGCTTCGAGCTGGCCAACGGCGGCACGCTTTTTCTGGATGAAATTGCCAACGTGCCCATGCGTCAACAGGCCAAGCTGCTGCGTGTGATTGAGAGCGGCGAACTGGAACGCGTCGGCTCCTCGCAAACCCGGCGCGTGGACGTGCGGCTGCTTTCCGCCACCAACGCCGCGCTCGACGACGAGGTTAAGGCGGGCAATTTTCGCGGCGACCTGCTCTTCCGCCTCAACACGGTCGAGATTCATCTGCCGCCCTTGCGCGACCGGCGCGAGGACATTCCGCTGCTGGCCATGCACTTTCTTGGCCTCGATTGCACCCACTACCGCAAGCGGATCGGCGGCTTCTCCGTGGCCGCCATGCAGCAGATGATGCAATACACTTGGCCGGGCAATGTGCGGGAGTTGGAGCACGCCGTCGAGCGCGCCGTGCTGCTCTGCCGCGGTCAGGAGATCGAACCGGCCAACCTCTCCATCGCCAATGCGCGGCCCGCTGCCCAGTCCTTTGAAAACATGAGTATCGACGAGGTCGAGGCGCTACTCATCCGCAAGGTGCTGCGCCGCTGCGAAGGCAACATCTCGCAGGCCGCCGAGGCCCTCGGACTCAGCCGCGCCGCGCTCTATCGCCGCATCGAGAAATATGGTCTCTGAGAAAAACGTTCGCCGCCGCCCGCGCTCGGCCTTCCGCCGGACGCGGCTTTTCTGTTTTCTGCTGGCGCTGCCCGCGCTGATTCTTGCCGGCATCTTTTTCTATCAGCATCCGATTGAGCTTGCGCCGGCCATTCTGCTCGCTGCGTGTCTTCTGCTCTACCTTCTGTTGGTTGCCGCCGCGCTGCTGGAAGGCGTAGCCCGCCCGCTGCAAACGCTCTCCAATGTGCTTTCCTCACTGCGCGAGGGCGATTACTCCTTTCGCGCCCGTGGAGCCGGTGCGCCGGACGCGCTGGGTGAGCTGGCCGGTGAAGTCAATGCGCTCGCCGATCTGCTGCAAAAGCAGCGCGTGCATTCGCTGGAAGCCACGGCTCTGCTGGCCCGCATCCTCGAAGTGATGAATGCGCCTCTTTTTGCCTTTGACCGCGACGGTTTGCTTCAGTTAGTCAACAATGCCGGAGCCAAGCTGCTCGGCCTGCCGCAAGCGCGCTGCTTTGGCCGCTCGGCGCAGGAGTTGGGACTTGCGGAGCTGCTGGCCGCGCCGGACCAGAGCGTTCACTCCTTCAGTCCCAATCCCTCGCTGGCCTCCGAGCCTGCCCGCTGGTTGCTGCGCAAGGCCGACTTCCGCCAGGATGGCGTGCCCCATACGCTGCTGCTGCTGGACGACGTGAGTAGGCCCCTCCAGGAAGAGCAACAGGCCGCCTGGAAACGGCTGGTCCGCGTGCTGGGACACGAAATTTCAAATTCGCTGACGCCCATCAAATCCATCGCCGGAAGCTTGCTCATGCGCGTGAATCAGCCGAGCGCCGACGAAAACATGCTGCGCGATTTGCGCCGCGGCCTGGGCGTCATCGAGAGCCGCGCCGACGCGCTGAACCGCTTTGCGCAATCCTACCGGTCACTGGCTCAGTTGCCTCCGCCGCGTCTCGGTCCGGTTCCGCTGGGGCCGCTGCTGGAGCGGGTTGTGCTGTTGGAGCAGCGACTGACCGCGCAACTCGATCCCGGTCCCGCCGTCGTGCTCAACGCCGACCCCGACCAACTGGAGCAGATGTTTATCAACCTGCTGGCCAACGCCGCGGACGCTTCGCTGGCCAATGGCTCTCGCACGGTGCATGTGAGCTGGCAACAGAAGGACACGGCCGCGCTGGTTTCCATTGAGGACTGCGGTCTGGGCATCGCCAACAGCGACAATCTGTTTGTGCCCTTCTACACCACCAAGCCCGGGGGCAGCGGCGTGGGTTTGTCGCTGGCTCAGCGGATTGCACGCGCCCACGGCGGCGAAGTGACGCTGGTCAACCGCGAAGATGGCCCCGGCGCACGCGCCACCATCCGCCTGCCCATCGCGCTGTCCTAGCTCCTTGCTTTCGCTAAGTGTTGACTAGAACTTGTATCAAAAATCCGCTTCATGTCAGGGCACGACTTTAGTCGTGCCGCAACTGCACAAAATTAAGATGCGGGCTTTGGAGCGGTTCTCCAATTGGTATAGCCTGACTCACTTCATCGAAGGTGACTTTTTCTTAAGGAAAAAGCCACTCAGCTTACTGGCTTCGGTCTACAGCTATTGGAAAACCGGTCTAGCCCCTGCCAAACCTGTCCTTCCGAATAGCCGGACCAAGTGCCTTTTTCCATAGCCTGTTTAGCCCCGGAGGAATGGCATCCCAAATCTGCCGAGGCATTTTTGAAACACGCTCCAAGTCGGCTGTAGGGTGGCGTCCTCGCCGCCAGATGTGTCTCGTGGAACTGGAGACCACAGAACATCCGTATGGGAAACCATGCCCCGCGAAACGCGTTCGCCGCGCGGCGGGTGCTTGCGGATTATTTCCAACCTTCGTCGCACAATGATCTCAGAAGTTTTTCTCCCTACCATCGTCCAGGTACGTCTTTTTCGTGCCGTTGTCCAGCCGGAAACTGCCGGCAGAGACCGAAAGTGCGCATAACTGCTTTCCCTGGACGATTTTGCAGGGAACTTCATTGTTTTCACGATTTTACGGCGCCGCTGTGCCCGTAAACAAAAGAAAACAAGGATTTTGCCTACAAAATAGGGGTGGGGGTACACGTCATGGTCGGGTGCCCCATTTCTCGCTTCAGGGCTGCACGACTTCAAACGGAATGGCCGGGAGAATCCCCAGCGCCACAGGCCGTTGCGGTTTAGCTTGTGGATTTGCTGCGCTGGTTGGCTTGAGCGCTGTGGCCTCGACAATCAAGTTTCCAGCCAATCCCGGCTTGACCTTGCTGTCCGCGCTGAAGCGAACCGTAAGAAAGCCGCCGGTCTGATTCACATTTGCAATGCCGATCCCATCTGGAGGATCGCTCAGCGCCAACTGAATCTGATTTGCAGTTTGCCCCGGCGGCATGGCAAAACGAAGCTGCGCCGTTTTCCCAACCGGAATTTGCAGACGACGCTCGAACTCGCTCCAAATCGGTTTGCGATGCTCATTGCCAAATACGCAGAGCATGGTTTGCTGAACAGGAACAAAGTGATGCCATGCAAAAGCCTGCGTCATGTCTTCGGCTGGAACTCCATCGTGGCGTACGACACGTCCGTCAATGGATGCTTCTCCCTCCACTACGAGTTTTCGCGGCTCCGCGATTGCCGCCAGCGGGCCGGTCAGCGTGACGCGTACTGTGTCGGCTTCCGCGGGAATCGCGCCTCCGCCGAGCACCAGTCCCGGCGGTCCATCCTTGATGCGCAACGTGACGGCGCCACTGAATCCATCCCGGCGCAGCAGGAGCACATCGATGGGAATCGTTCTGCCTGGACGCAGATTGATGCTGGAGGGCGCGATGCGCACTTCGAAATCCGGACGCGGAGAACTGATGCGAAGCCGGTACGCAAAATCGGGTCCGCCGTTCTGTTCCGTGTCGGCGAGTTGCAGGTAATACGCGCCCTTTTCCGGGAAACGGTAGATGAGTCGCGAGTCGGCCTGATGAGTCAGAAACGCAGCGCCCTTGTCTTCGAAGTCGTCATTGAAGGCGAGTTGCTTGCCGTGAGCGTCGGTCAAGGTCAGCGCGGAGTCCAGTGGCGATCCCAGACGGCGCGCCCCGACTTCGGCAACCATCTCCTCACCGGCTTGGGCATCGATGCGGAAGAAGTGCACATCGCCGGGGTGCTCGATGCGTCCGTTGACGATCTGCGGCAGCTTGATGCGGCGAGCATGGGCCGCGCCGGAACGCGCCTGCTTTTCGATTGTCTCCGGCAAAGTATCCACGGAAAACGCAACAGGATTGATCGCGCTCCAGCTCTTTTCCGCGGCGGAAAATTCATGCCGTCCCGGATCGCTCAGCGAGGTCGTGAATTGCCCTGAAGGCAGATTCCAGCCCGTTGTTACGATCTTGGTCCGAGCGCCGAATTTGCCGCCCATGGGAAAGATGCCGGTGACATAGGGAAGCTCGCCAATCGTGATTCGGTAGACGAAGTCTTCGCGGCCACGGTTCAAGGCATCGCGCACCGAGAGCGTATAGTCGCCCACTTCGGCGATTTCCTCTTCAATGACCGGTTCCTGTTGGAAGCGAAAATGGTCGGTCGAAGCCAGTTCCCTGCCCTTTGCGTCGGTGAGCGTAAGCGCGGCCTGAAACCATCCGGGCACCGCATCCGACATATACGGAATCAGCGCGCGGGTCATGGTGGCAATAACGATCTTCTGCCCCTTCAGCGCATGAAAGCGGTAGCTGTCCATGCTTCCCGGCATCATCTGCCCATTCACAATCGCAGGCAAGGCGATCTTCACCGGAGCTTCGTCAGCCTCCGCGTGCGCCTGCGCGGAGAGCGGCAAACCACCGCCCGCTGCCAGAGACAGCGGCACGAACCGGAAGGGGCGCGAGTTCTCCGGAGGCCGATCGACAAGAAAGTTGAGCGGATTGGTTAGTCCCTGATTGGTCAGCAAACGCAGCTCATGGTTGCCGAGCGCGGCTTGAGCATCCACGGTCACGCGCAACTGCACCGATTGCGAAAGCGCCGGAGCAATTCTCATGCGCATTGTTGCGTCCATCTGCTTGCGCAGATCGGCGGCGAGCTTTCTGTCTTCCGGCGTCCAAGGCGTGGGGACGCGGGACTTTTCCGGTTCAGGCGGTGCGGCGACGGGCGCAACGGCGCTGGCAGGAGTAACGGTAAAATCCGGCTTCTTCGCGGCAGGTGGTGGCTGTGGACTCGGAGCAAGTTTTGCAGGAACGGGCGCGCTGGAATGGCTTTGCTCCAATTCCTTCAACTGGGCGCGCAGATCGTCCAGTTCCTTCTGCGAAAGCGGCTTGGAGAAACCGGTGATTTCGGCCTTCACGCCGTCTCCGGCAAAGAGCACCTGCTTGGCTCCATCCAGAAATTGCCCACCGACCGTCACTTCAAAGCTGCTGCCGAGCTGGCCTCCCGCCGGATACACAAAGGCTGCGTGCGGCGTGTTCTGTTGCGCGCAGACAGTAGTTCCCGTCAGCAGCAACAAAATCCCAAACATGCGCAAGGTCATGCGCGTGCTCCCATGATCTCGCGCAGCATTCCAGCGGTTCTCACGTTTTCTTCCTTCGCCGCAGCGACGAAAACGGATTGGCCCAGTGGATGAGGCAGGCGTGTGTGAAGATCGATGCCCAGTTGCGTGTAGATGCTGGAAATCAAATCCATCGGATAGACCGGCCGCTCCCGGACCTCTTCGCCGCGCGCATCCGAAGCGCCGATCACATGGCCTCCGGCAAAACCTCCACCTGCCACCACCGCCGAGAAGACCTGTCCCCAGTGGTTTCGGCCGCCGTTCCACGGAGCTTCCCACTGCACCTTTGGCGTGCGGCCGAACTCGCCGCTCCACCACACGATCGTGCTATCCAGCAGTCCCCGCTCAGAGAGATCCACGAGCAGGGCCGCCATAGCCTTGTCCATCTCCGGCACGCGGCGGCGCATGGTCTGGAAGTTTTCCTTGTGCGTATCCCAGCCGCCCTGGTAGTTGATGGTGACATAAGGAACGCCGCGCTCGACCAGCCGGCGCGCCGCAAGACACGATTGCCCGAAGGTGTTTCTTCCATAGCGGTCGCGCATCTCGTCCTTTTCCTGCGTCAGATCAAAGACCTTGCCGCCGTCGCCGAGAATCAGCTCATAGGCCTGCCGTTCGCTCTCCTTCCAGGGCGTCATGCGAGCGTCGTTGCCGAGGGCCTTGTCGAGCGCGTCCAGATCGTGCAGCAACTTGCGGCGGCTCTGCTGGCGCTGGTCGGAGACGCCTTGCAGCACCACTCCTTCGACTGCAAAGCGCGTCTGCGCCGGATCGCCGCCCGTGGCGAAGGGCCGGTAGCGCATGCCGAGAAATCCCTCTTCCGAAAAACGCCCCTGCGGTTCGGTCAGAACGATGTAGGGCGGAATCAATCCCTTGTAACCGGCGTTGACTCCCTTGAAGTAAGAAACCACCGCGCCCACACAGGGAAAAACGTCCTTGCCTCCCGCTGCGCGGCCCGTCTGCACCTCGTAGGAAGCGGTCTCGTGTCCATTCACTCCGTGCGTCATGCCGCGGATGATCGAATACTTGTCGGCGCATTTGGCCAGATTGGGCATCAGTTCGCAGATGCGGATTCCGTGGACGTTGGTCTCAATGGGATGGTCGAGCGGGCCGGAATAATCGCTGCCCGCTTCCGGCTTCGGATCGAAGGTATCGAGATGCGACGGTCCTCCCCACATCCAGATCTGAATGACCGATTTGGCTTTGGCCGTCGGCCTGGGCGTTGCCGCGAAGGCAGGCAGAAACCACAGATTACTCAACGCTGCCCCGGCTCCGCCCATTGCGCCCAGTCGCAACAGATCGCGCCGCGTGATGTCGCCAAATTGCGGTAGCTCCAGAATCCTGTTCCGATCGTCGTTGCCCATGGCCTTAGCCTCCCGCGTAATAAAGCTATCCGTCAGTGGCGATAGAGAAACTCCGTACTGTTGATCAATGCCCAGGCCACATCGACTGCGGCCTTGCGGCGATCCAATCCGCTGGACTTTGCGTACAAGGCGGCAATCTTCGCTTCCTCTTCCGTCGGATAGCGGGAGAGGATGGTCAGATAAAGACCCGTCAGCGCGGCGCGCGGATCAGATTTGCCATAGATCGGCTGCAAGGCCGGTCCCTGCTCGATCCTGCGCTCAATCTGGCTGGAGTTCAACAGGTGCAGGCGCTGCGCGGCCGTGGGGCGGTTGTTGCGCTCCGACTCCATGCCGGTATTGCGCGGCGAACGGCCAAAAAGCTCAAGAAACGGACTGGAGATGCTGCCGTCGGGCAAGGCGATGGCGCGCTCGCCGTTGGGCATGATCGTGTAGGGTTCAGGAACCGCGCTGGAATACTGCTCGCTTGTCCCTGTGATCTGATTCAGCGCGTCGATCAACACCTCGGCGTCGAGACGGCGCACCGGATAACTGGCGAAGTGCTTTGCCGCTTCCGGCTTTGCGCTGCGCAGAATGGAACTGAGCTGATAGGTGTTCGAATTCAGAATCAGCCTGTAAATATGCTTGAGATCGTACCCGGTGCTTACCAGTTCCGCTTCCAGAAAGCCAAGAAGATCGGGATAGAGCGGCGGATTGTCGGGGCGAATGTCGTCCGGCTCGTCGATGATGCCCCGGCCGTACAGCCACGCCCAGACGCGGTTGACGATATTGCGCGCAAAATACGGATTGCGCGGTGCGATCAGCCAGTCGGCAAAGTCCATGCGCGAATCGCGCCCGGCCTGCAAGCGGATTTTCGTCCCGTCCGGAAAGGCCGCATCGACAGTGGCCAGAGTCTTGCTTTGATCGTAGAAGACAATCTCTTCCTTCCATTCTCCCGTCGGCTTGTACCCGACCTGCGAAAAGAAAACCGCCATCGCGCTGCGTTGCGCCGCTGTCCACTTTTCCGTGCGCACGCCCATGAAGGCCAGCGCCACGGCCTGCGCCAGCGACTGCGGCTCACGGTTCTGCACGGCGCGATAAAAATTCACCGGGCCGACGCGGAAATTGCTCCCGCTGGAGATCAGCAGTTCGCGCGCGAACTGGTCATACGGTTTGTTGTTTTTGAGTGAATCCAGCAGCCAGCGGTAATATTCCTGCGCGGCGATGGGCCAGAGATTGATCGGGAACTCGGCCTTGATGCGCAGCAGGTCGCTCCACTTCATCGCCCAGTAGACCGGAAATTCGTCGCGCTGAAGAAGCTCGTCAACGAGAGCCATGCGCCGGCCAGGGTCTTTGCTGACCAGAAACGTCGCCGCCTGCTGCGCCGTCGGCAATGTGCCGATGGTGTCCAGATAGACGCGGCGCAGAAAGACCTCGTCGGAAGAAAGTGCGGCGGGGGCTACTCCTGCTTTCGAGAGATGCGAGAAGACGATTTCATCGATTCTGCCCTGCGCACCCGCATCGCCACCGCGCCCAGACGCCGCAACCGCGCTGAGAACCGGATGGCTGACTTCGCCCGCGAGATGAGAAGAAAGACGATTCAACCCGCACCCCTGAATGCGCTTCAGATTGACTTTCGCGTACGAAGAGTAGCTCTCTGAAAGGATAGACCCGGTTCCCGCTCATAAGTTGTGGCAGTTGCGGCTCCTCTGCCAAGAAGGTTTCGCCCCGCCGCCACGGAAACAACCACATGCAGTAGAATTTCTCTTTAGTGTCGCCGTCAGACGTCCTCAGCGACAAGTCACATCACACTGCGGACTTCAGCTTAGGAGAACAGCCATCCAGCGCTCTCAAAGCTGAAAGGGAAGGACCATGAAATACGCCGGGCTGCTGGTCATGCCAGCCGGATTCTTTCTCTCCATCGCCGCGCTCATCCTCTTTCACGCCGCAGCGCCGCGGCTGATCTTTGTGCTCTGCGGGTTGGCCGTCGAAGCGATGGGACTGGCCGTCGCAGTCCGTGGGCACATGGAAGAGAGCAGAAGCCACCGCCCATGACTACTGGCGCGATTTCTCCGATGACCGACTCCGTTTTTGCCCTGACCTTGGCACTGCTGCTGCTGGCGCCGCTGGCGATTGCTGGCTTGGCACTGGTCAACACCGGTCTTGGGCGATCGCGCGCAGCGGCCCAATCGATTTTGGGCAGCTTGGGCATTGTCGCCGTCGCGGCCATTGTCTTTGCCGCGGTGGGCGCCGCATTCACCGGCAGCCCAGAGGGCGCGCGCCACAGCTTTCTGCTGGCCGGCAAAAGCTGGAGCTGGCTGGGCGCCGGCCCTTGGCTGCTGGGCGGGCTCAACTCCGACTCGCCGCAAAACCAGCTCATGCTGCTCTTTGAGTTTCTCGCCGTGGCGCTGACCGCGATGATTCCATGGGGATCGGGTGCGGAGCGGCTACGGCTGACATCTGGCTGCGCCGCGACGGCTCTGCTGTCGGCTCTATTCTTTCCGCTCATTGCCCACTGGACCTGGGGCGGCGGCTGGCTCAAACAACTGGGCGCGAACTTCGGCTTGGGCGCGGGCTTTCTGGACGGCGGCGGCGCGGCTGCGGTTCACCTGCTCGGCGGCCTGAGCGCTCTCACCGTTGTCTGGATCGCTGGACCGCGCAAGGGAAAGTTTCCCAAGGAAGGTCTGGCCACGGCTATGCCCGGCCACAATGCGGTCTTCGTGCTCTTCGGCTGCTTTCTGGCCCTCGCCGGCTGGATGGCCTGGAACGTGGCTGGCGCAGTCCTCTGGCTCCATGCGCCGAGCTCGGCGCTGGCGGGAACGGCCGTCAACACGCTGCTTTCGGCCTCGGCAGCCCTGGTGGCTTCCTTCGCCGTTACCCGCATCCGCTTTGGCAAGCCCGACGCCAGCATCTGCGCCAACAGCTGGATGGCCGGCCTGGTGGCTTCAAGCGCCTGCGCCGGCCTCATCCTGCCGGACGCGGCGCTGCTGGTTGGCTTGGTGGCCGGCCTGATCACGCCGCTGCTCATTGAGCTGCTCGAACTGGCGTTTTCCCTGGACGATCCCCTGGGTTCCATCGCTGTGCATGCAGGCGGCGGATTGTGGGGCATCTTGGCCGTGGGCATCTTCGCACCGCAAACCGGGCAACTGCTGGCTCAACTGCTGGGCATCGCCGCGCTGCTCGGCCTGACGCTGCCCCTGATCTATCTGCTCTTCCGGCTGCTTGACTGCGTCCTTCCCTTCCGCGTGAACGCTGAGGGTGAGCGCATCGGCGTGGACCTGCACGAGTTGGGCAGCAGCGCTTATCCGGAGTTCGTGATTCACAGCGACGATTCCCGCCAGTAAAGCAGAGATCAGGGATCAGTTCACCACCGCGCCAGCAGCAGCATCAGGGCGAAAATCAGCGGCGGCGTCAGAAAGAGCACGGCGTAAAGCAATCGTCTTTTCTGCACTGCGTTCTTTCTGACGCGCTCCATGGGCCGAGCATCGCCTTCTTCGAGACCCAACAGCTCTGGATGCTCAAGATCCCAGGCCATTTCGCCGGCCATCGCGTAGCGGTGGCGCGGGTCGCGCTCCAGAGCGCGGTCAAGAACCTCCTGCAGCTCGGAAGTCACCTTCGGGTTCAAACGGCTGGCTGGCTTGGGATCGTGTTGCACACGCTCGTTCATCACCGCCAGCGGATTCGGACCGCTGAAGGGTGTCTCGCCGGTCAGCATTTCGTAGAAGATGATGCCCAGCGAATAAATGTCGCTGCGCTGATCGCAGCGCTGCCCTTTGACCTGTTCTGGAGAGATGTAATCCGGCGTGCCAAGAACCAACGAAACATTGGTAAAGGTCAGCCGGCGCGCATCCTCTTTCATGGCGATGCCAAAGTCAATCAACTTGATGTGGTCCTCTGCATCGACCATGATGTTCTCTGGCTTCAGGTCGCGGTGGACGACGCCGTGCCTGTGCATGCAATCGAGGGCATCGCAGATGGCCAGCACGATGACGACGGTCCGCTCGACGGGCAGGCGCTCGTTCATCAGGGCGCGCAGCCTCCGCCCTTCCACCCATTCGATGACCATGTAGTCGCGGCTGCGCTGCTCCCCGCCGTAGGTCTTCACCACGCCGGGATGATCCAACTGCTGGCCGATCGCCTCTTCGCGCTTGAAGCGCGCGACCAGCACCGGATCAGCCTCCATCTCTGGATTCGGCACCTTGATGGCCACCGTCCGTCCGCTGTTCAGGTCGGTCGCCTTGAACAGCGTCCCCATCCCGCCACGGGCAACGGCCTCTTCAAGACGGTAGTGGTCCAGCATTTCTCCGGGTTCAAGTGCACCGTTGGGCATGCGCAACTCTTTGTCCTGATTCTTTCACGCCAAGTCATAAAGAGACATCAGGATCGTTGAATTGCTCGGCGGATTCGAGCATCTCTGAAACACTCCGTCTGGCTGGCCCGGCTCAACTGGCTGTGTAAGAGAATGGATCCGTGCTGGCGCTCGTGTTACGGCATGGCTTTTGTCCTGCGGAATGCCTTTCGTCTATTCTTCTCCGCAACGCGTTTTTTTCGCAGGATGCCCAACGCCTGTTCCTCAAAGCGATTGGCAAGACTGAGAGTCGAAGGAAACGCAAAAAGGAGGTAAATAGCAATTACGGGTTGGTTCGCGGGTCGAAGCAATAGTGCGGATATTCTGTAAACTATTGATAAATATGGTAGGCACGACTGGACTCGAACCAGCGACCTCTTCCGTGTCAGGGAAGCGCTCTAACCAACTGAGCTACGCGCCTGCAGTACGACTTCAGTTAGTCTATCAGGATCGGGGCGGCGGGAAAAGATGGGCGTGGAGCGCCGCCATGCTGTACCATCGTTGACTAACGCATAACCCCTTTGTTGCCGGGCTGTATTCCGTGCCAGAAACCATGGGCCGAAGTGCTGCGGACATCACGCCAGCAGGGGCGAAGCGCCAATCTGATGCATTTTTGAATCAGCCATGGCCGACTTTGTACGCAAACGATTGAATCGATTCCGCACCGTTCCCAACCTGCTCACGCTGTTGCGCATCTGTCTGGCTCCGTTTCTGGTAGCCGCCGTCCTGGAAAACCGGTATGCGCTGGGTTTCGGGCTGTTTCTGGTGGCCGGGTTCACCGACGCCCTGGATGGCCTGCTGGCCCGCGCGTTGAAGCAGAGCAGCGTATTGGGCGAGTACCTTGACCCGGTGGCCGACAAACTGCTACTGAGTACGCTGTTTCTGGTGCTTTTGTATGAAGGCCTGATGCCCGTTACAGTGACGGTGCTGGTCTTCGGCAGGGATGTGGGCATTCTTGTGGTGGCGGCCATCCTGTATGCGGCTGTGGGACGCAGGGAGTTCAAACCCAGCATTCTCGGCAAGGCCAACACCCTGGCGCAAGTCTCCGCGGTAGCTGCCGTGCTGCTGCATAAAGCGCTGCTGCAGCATGCGTTGTCGCCGCAATTGGCGCAGGTACGCTGGGTGGACATCTTTCGCCTGGTGGCGCTGGATGCCACGATCGGATTGACCATTGCCTCGGGGCTGCATTACGCCTGGACTGCGGCGAGACGGGTAGGCGCTCAAGCCGCCAATAGCCACAGCGGAATCGCCAACGGCCACAACGGAAAGTAGGCTGGCATTCCGCGCCTCGCCGCAAGGCAGGATTTATCCTTTGCCGTCGCTGTAAGCTAGACGTCGCGTTTGGCTCTAGGAATCTTCCAGGCGGGGATCGGCTTCGGCTTCGACAGCGTCTTCAATCTCCATGTCACGAAACTCATCGGAGTCGAAGACATAGCCACAATCCAGGCACTCCAAATACTCTGTGTCTTCATGCCGGGAAACAACGCGCACCTTGGGATGTTTACAGATGGTTTCCATCGCTCTTATGGGTGAAATCAACTGCTCTAGAGCGGTTCTCCCCTTCATGTTCCCTACCAGCATCCTGTGGGGTGTTCTTTCTTAAGGAAAAGCCACCCGGAGGCATGAGCTTCGGTCGACAGCAATGGAAGAACTGCTCTACTCGCCAGATTGTATCGATATTTCCATCAATTTGGAACCGATATTTATTGAATATTTCCTTCTCAAAAAATCTTTGGGCCGCAGTTTGGAGCAATTCCAGATCGAGAGTTGAAATGCCGACAGAAACGGTCGTATACTGAACACGGACCGAAGAAGTCGGATATTCAATGCTCAAGCTGACAAAAAAAGCGGATTACGGGCTAATGGCGCTCAAGTACCTGGCCGAGCACCCGGAAACGACGGCATTGAGCACCAAGGACGTTGCCGACGCCTACGGGATTCCCGCTCAACTGCTGGCGAAGATTCTGCAGCAGTTGACCAAATCCGGGGTGCTGCGCTCGCACGCCGGCATGAACGGCGGCTACGCGCTGGCCAGGGATGCGCGCGAGATTTCGGCCTTCGAGGTAATTCTGGCCATTGACGGGCCGTTTTTCATCACTTCCTGCACCAAGGGCAAGAAGGGCTGCGAGTTGACCCCGAGCTGCACCATCAAGGAGCCGCTGGCGCGGGTGAACGAGAGCATTGCCGGAGTACTGAAGAGCATCAGCATTCAGGATCTGGCGGAGCACAAGCATTTGGCGGCGGAAGCGCTGGTTGCCTTGACGTTGTAACAGAAATTTTTCGCTCCGCGCCAAACGGAGCAGCCACGAGGACGGAGACGAAGATGAGCACAGTTGCCAGTGAAGTGAAAGGTCCGGCAGGGGTCAATTTGCAGATTTATATGGACAATCACGCCACCACCCCGGTTGATCCGCGGGTTCTGGAGGCGATGCTGCCGTATTTCACCACAAAGTTCGGCAACGCGGCTAGCCGCAACCACTCTTTTGGATGGGAAGCCGCGAAGGCTGTCGACGAGGCGCGCGAGCAGATTGCGCAGTTGATCGGCGCAACTGCCAAGGAGATCATTTTCACCTCCGGCGCCACGGAGAGCGACAACCTGGCCATCAAGGGCGTTGCGGAAATGTACCACGAACGCGGCAATCACATCATCACCCAGGCAACCGAGCACAAGGCGGTGCTGGACACTTGCAAGCGGCTGGAGAAGCAGGGCTTCCGCGTCACGTATCTGCCGGTGAAAGACGATGGGATCATCGACCTCGAAGACCTGCGACGGGCCATCGACGACCAGACCATTCTGGTCTCGATCATGGCGGCCAACAACGAGATTGGCGTGCTGCAGCCCTTCGCCGAAATCGGAAAGCTTTGCCACGAGAAGAATGTGTTCTTCCACTGCGACGCGGTGCAGGGAGTGGGCAAGATTCCGGTCAACGTGATCGCCGACAACATCGACCTGATGTCGATTTCAGCGCACAAGATCTACGGCCCCAAGGGTGTGGGTGCGCTCTACGTCCGGCGGCGCGATCCGCGCGTGCAGATCGTCGCCCAGATTGACGGCGGCGGCCACGAACGCGGCATGCGGTCCGGCACGCTGAATGTACCCGGCATCGTCGGACTGGGCAAGGCCTGCGAAATTTCCGGGCAGGAAATGGCCGAGGAAGCCAAGCGTCTGACCGGCTTGCGCGACCGGCTGAAGAAGAAACTCGAGTCCGAACTCGACTACGTTCACGTGAACGGCTCTTGGGAGCATCGCCTGCCGGGCAATCTGAACATGAGCTTCCTATATGTTGAGGGCGAGTCACTGCTGATGGGCATCAACGACGTGGCGGTCTCCAGCGGTTCGGCCTGCACCTCGGCCACGCTTGAACCTTCCTATGTACTGAAGGCTTTGGGCCTCGGTGACGATGTAGCTCATAGCTCCATTCGTTTTGGATTGGGCCGTTTCAACACCCAGGCTGAAGTCGATTACGTGGCCGCCAAGGTTGTCGACGTGGTCAAGAAGCTGCGTGAGCTTTCGCCGCTGTACGAGATGGCGAAAGAAGGCGTGGACCTGAACAAGGTTCAGTGGGCGGCAAAGTAAGTCTGATCGGCGACGCGGCATAGGGGGCTGTAGGTATGGTCAGCCAGATGAACCGGCTATGTCGAAACAAGAAAAGCTGGAAAGAGAGATTGAATAATGGATGATCACATTTTGGTTAGAAATAATTTGGACTCCATGAGCGCTCTTGGCAGCATAGCGTATCCCAGCATAGAAGTTTGTTCAATAGGGTCCGAAGCGAAGGCTCTTGAATGGGTGCGCCGTAAATTTCCTGTCGACCGTGAAAGGAAAGTGATTGATTGGAGCGCAAATCATTTTGAGTCGGCTCCAAGAATGGCTACAGATACATGCGTTCACTGCAAGGAAAATCCAAAGAGAACGCACTATCTGTTCGTCGGCTAATTGTGGCGAGGGTGGTGCACCCAGTAAGTTTCGAGTCGGCAAAGACGCCGGCTGAATCAAATGATTGAATGCGGCTTCCCCCCGCAGGAGAAGGACAACATGCCATACAGCGACAAAGTAATCGACCACTACAACCACCCGCGCAACGTGGGCCAACTGGACAAGAGCTCGACGGAAGTCGGCACGGGTCTGGTGGGAGCGCCGGAGTGCGGCGACGTGATGCGGTTGCAGATTCGCGTGAATCCCGAGACGCAGGTCATCGAAGAAGCCAAGTTCAAGACCTTCGGCTGTGGCTCGGCCATTGCCAGCTCTTCGCTGGCCACGGAGTGGATCAAGGGCCGCAGCGTGGATGACGCGCTGGCCATCCGCAACACGGACATTGTGAAGGAACTGGCGTTGCCGCCAGTCAAGATTCACTGTTCGGTGCTGGCTGAGGACGCGATTCGCGCCGCCATCGGCGACTGGAAAAAGAAGAACAACAATGCGCAGACGGCTGAGGCCGAGCCTGCCAAGGTAGCGCAGTAGGAGGGTGATGATGCCAAGCACCATGACGATCGGAACACAGCCGTCACAAGAGTCCTTTGCTGTCGATCTGCCCGCCGAAACGCAGGCATCTCCGAAGGCCCAGTCGGCTCCGTCGCAGGGTTTACAGGTGACCGAGAAGGCCATCAAGCGCATCCGCACGGTTCTGGACAAGGAAGGCATTTCGCAGCAGGAGGGTGGACTGCGGCTGGGCGTGATCGGCGGCGGATGCTCCGGGCTTTCCTACTCCATCAAGTTCGACACGCAGCCGCGTGAGCGTGATCGCATCTTTACCTTCGACGGCGTGCGTATTTTTGTCGATCCGAAATCCTTCATTTATCTGCACGGCATGACGGTGGACTATGAAGAGACGCTGATGCGGCAGGGCTTTACCTTCACCAATCCGAACTCGACACGCTCTTGCGGCTGCGGTACGTCATTCTCCGTCTAGCACTACAGATGCAAATCGAAGAGTTCGGAAGGGCAGGAGCCTTCAGCCTCCTGAAAAAGAGTGATTTCGATGGGGCCATTAGGCCCGGGGTTTTTAGCTATTAAATTTTGTGGAATGAATACAGTCAGGTAAGAGTTTGACAATGCTCAAGGTTCTCGATTCCGCAGTTCCAATTCCATGTTGGTCCTGTTCCGTCAGCCACGACGATTCCACACTATTCTGTCCGTATTGCAGCAGGATTCAACCCCCTCCGGGCGGCGATTATTTTTCTGTCTTTGGTCTGAAGCCCAAGCTCAACCTGGACCTGCCCGCGCTGGAAGCGGAGTTCCATCGCCTGAGCCGCCGGCTCCATCCAGACCGTTTTGCTCGCGCACAGGACAACGAAAAACAATGGAGTCTGGCGGACACGGCTCTGCTGAACGACGCCTATCGCACCCTGAAAGACCCACTGCGCCGCACCGAATACCTGCTCAAGCTGCTTGGCGCGGCTCCGAATCCAAGCGCGACTCCGCAGCCGAGCGGCCAAGGCCGAAAAGCCCCGTCGCGAGTTCCTGCCGATCTGCTGGAAGAGGTCTTTGAGCTGAATATGCAGCTTGAGGAAATGCGCGCGGCGCGCAAAGCAGGCGAGAAAGATCCGGCACTGGAAGCCAGCTTGAACGAGGACAAACAAAAGTTCGATGGCCTGCTCGAAGCTGTGGACAAAGACCTGCGTGCCGAGTGGAAAATCTGGGATGAGGGCGACACAGCCGCGCGCGAGGCCGCGCAGAAGAGAATGGCGGCGCTGCTCGACAGGCGGCGTTACCTGAGCAATTTGGTGCGTGACGTAAACGCGACTCTGGGAGCTTCTGCGTAAGCCGGCTCAGCCGAAATTCCCTCTGGGGCTAAAGCCCCTTTGCTTTTTTCGGCACTTGACCTACGGGCTAAAGCCCGTACCCTTCAAACCATCAACGTATTCGGAGATTTCTCAGGAAGCAAAATGGCGGAAGAACGCGTAGTCGGAATTGATTTGGGAACCACAAATTCCCTGGTCGCTTTTATGCAGGGCGACAAGCCGGTGGTTATTCCCGGCGTGGACGGCTCGAATCTGGTGCCATCGATCGTGGCGCTCGACCCCATTCCAGCCGGTGGCCGCCCCACGGTTACCGTGGGTAACACCGCGCGCAAAGCGCTCATCGAGACGCCGGAGCGGGTCATCTACTCCGTCAAGCGGCTGATGGGACGCAGCCTTCAGGAAATCCAGGATGAGCTGAAGCTGTTCCATTTTCAACTGGCCGAGGACGTGCAAGCCGGAGAAATTCCGCGCATCCAGTTAGGCGAGCTGAAGTTCACGCCGCCGGAGATTTCCGCCTACATCCTGCGCCAGCTCAAGCGCAACGCCGAGCGCTTCTTTTCAGCGCCGGTGACGCAGGCAGTCATTACCGTGCCAGCCTACTTCAACGACGCGCAACGCCAGGCCACCAAGGACGCCGGGCGCATGGCGGGGCTCGACGTGCTTCGCTTGGTCAATGAGCCGACCGCGGCGGCACTGGCGTATGGGTTGGATCGCGCCAAGACAGGCACCATCGCTGTCTACGATCTGGGCGGCGGCACCTTCGATATTTCCATTCTCAAGTTGCAGGACGGCATCTTCGAGGTGCAGTCCACCAACGGCGACACGCACCTGGGCGGCGACGATATCGACAACCTGCTGATGATTATCGCGCTCAACGAGATTCGCGACGAGCATGGCGTGGATTTGCGCCTCCATCCGGGCGCGGTGCAGGCCGTGCGCAAGGCCGCCATCGAAGCCAAAATCAAGCTTTCCACCGAGCAGGTGGCGTATTTCGACATCGAGCTGCCCAACGGCGGGCGTTATCAGAGAGAGATTCCGCGCGCTGTCTTTGAGCAGTTGATCAAGCCGATTCTGGAGCGCACGGCAGGGCCTTGCAAGCAGGCGCTGGCCGACGCGAAAATCACGCCCGAGCAGATTGACGAAGTGGTGCTGGTGGGCGGCTCAACGCGCATTCCCGCGGTTCGCCAACTGGTGGACAATCTCTTCCACTTGGCGGCACGCGGCAAGCATCCCCGCACCGAGCTGAATCCCGACGAGGTAGTGGCGCTGGGCGCTGCGGTGCAGGCCGGTATTCTGGCAGGCGCATCCAAGACCACGGATGAGATGCTGCTGCTGGATGTAACGCCGCTTTCGCTGGGCATTGAGGCGCTGGGCGGAACCGTGGCGCGCATCATCCAGCGCAACTCGACGATTCCCGCTTCGGCCACCGAGTTCTTCACGACCGGCGTGGACGGGCAGGCCAACGTAGCGATTCACGTTGTGCAAGGCGAACGCGAACTGGCCGCCGACTGCCGCTCCCTGGCGCGCTTTGACCTGAAGGGCATTCCACCGATGAGCGCCGGGCTGCCGCGCATCGAGGTCAAATTTCTGATCGACGCCGACGGAATTCTGCACGTCTCAGCGCGCGAGCAGCGCAGCGGGAAAGCCGCGCAGATTGAGGTGAAGCCGACTTATGGGTTGACGGATGAGCAGGTCGAGAGCATGATTCTGGATTCCTTTGACCACGCCGAGGAGGATTTTGCCAAGACCCTGCTGATTGAGGCGCGCAACGAGGCGGAAACGATTCTGGCCGCTGTCGAGCGAGCGCCGCGGAACCCGGCCTGGCAGCAGTTGCGCGGCGAGGAACGGGCGGCTATCGAGGCGGCGCGCGACCGGCTCGCCCAGCTCAAGCTGGGCGAGGACGCTGCCGCGATTCGCGAGGCGACGCTGGCGCTCGATGGTGCCACTCGGCACTTTGCCGAATTGATGATGGATGCGGCTGTTTCGACCGCCCTGCGCGGCAAGACGATGAACGCAGCTGGCGAGGAACTGGACGAGAATGTCAGCGCGCCTCACGCCATGGCCCCGGCGGAGTTCAAGTGAAGCGAGGGAGCGATGATTGAAGGGATAGCACCGATTGGATATGTAAGAGCATCGCGTGAAAATCCTCAAGATGATTATTGGGGCGAAGAACAATCGTGCATTGAACTCACTGAGAAGTTTTCCGCGGAATCACTTCAGGGCCTTGAGGATTTCTCGCATATCGAAGTGGTCTTCCTCTTTCATCGGGTCGATGAGTCAAAGATCGTTTCTGGAGCGCGCCATCCGCGCAACAATACAGAGTGGCCCGCCGTTGGCATCTTCGCGCAGCGCGGCAAGAATCGCCCCAATCGCATTGGGTGTACGATTTGCCGCGTATTGAATGTCGATGGCGTGCGAATCAAAGTCGCCGAATTGGATGCAATCGACGGAACGCCGGTGCTCGACATTAAACCGGTGATGGTGGAGTATTTGCCGCGCCATGCGGTTCGTCAGCCTGAATGGTCGCATGAGGTGATGAGCCGGTACTGGCTGAAGAAGCCTGGCCAGTGAAGAGCGGATATCCTAGTTGGAAACGCCACACAGCTCGATTCGAGGACCGAGGAACGCAGAAGGATGTGAACCATGAGCGAGACTAATACCAACGAGATACACGCCGAAAAACTTGTGCGTGTAACCTTCCTGCCTGAAGGCAGAACGGCGGAGTTCGAGTTTGGCACGCTGCCCTACGAGCATCACGGCAAGCCAATGTCGCTGCTCGATGTGGCTTTGAATTTCAGCGTTTTTCTTGATCACGCCTGCGGAGGCTCTTGCGCCTGTTCCACTTGCCACGTCCTTATCAAGTCCGGCGAAAGCGGCCTGACGCAGGCAGACGATTTCGAGCTGGACCGGCTGGACACAGCCGCTGATTTGCAACTGAATTCGCGGCTGGGCTGCCAGGCCGTCATCACCCGCCCCGGCGACTATGTGGTCGAAATTCCCAAGTGGAATCGTAACTACAGTTCCGAAGGCAAGCCGCTGACGTCGGCGGAAGAGAAGTAAGGAGACTTGCCAAATGCCGCGCGAGATTCTGTGGACCGACGCCGAGGAGATCGGCATTCAACTGGCGGAGAAGTTTCCCGGCCTTGACCCGTTGACAGTACGCTTTACCGACCTGCACGACTACGTGATCGGGTTGGAGGGCTTTGCCGATGATCCGGCAAAGTCGAGCGAGGGACGTCTGGAGGCCATTCAGATGGCCTGGCACGAGGAGTTCGAGGACGCGCAGGGGTAGCCTCTTTTCCTGCGGGCTACGGCTCAATCGCTCTTCTCATAATTCGTAGTCTTCCCGTTCGCTCCAGCCGAAAGCGCCTTCGAAGTGCTGGAATTCCTTCTTTTTGCCCGGCAAAAGATACACACTCAGTACATCAAAGCGCATCGGCGGTGCAGCTTCTTGCGGTAATTGGCGAACGTATCTTCGGGCCAGCCTTCGGAGGGTGTGGCGCTTGTGCGAGTCGACGGCAATTTCTGCCGGAGAAGCATCGTGGGCGGTGCGCGTCTTCACTTCGACAAAACACAGCATCGGCCCTTGCCATGCGATCAGGTCAATGTCGCCGGGCACGTCGCCCGAGGACCAGCGCCGCGCCACCACGGTGTAGCCTTTGCGGCGCAGGTGGAAAAAGGCCGCCGTTTCGCCGTCGATGCCAGTTGCGAGGAAGGCCGGCAGCCCTCCTCGCCGCCGCGATGCCCGCGTCAAGCCGGCCAACGCGCGTTCCTCACAGCCGATCCGAGTCCGCTCCATCCATCCCATGGAAAACCATTTTCAACCGGACGAGCAAAAGGCGCAAATCCAGCTTAGTTCTACAGTTGCACTTGCTTCGAATCACACTATCCAGGCCTAGAGGCCTCGATCGGCGACCCATATTTCAGGGGGCTAAAGCCCCCGGCTCCCTCCGAAATCGCCAATCGACAACTGTCGCTTCAGGCCTGCGCCTGTTCCTTTTCCACCTGCGTGAGCGCCTCCTCTAGAATGTCGACTGCGACCGTGGCTTCTTCTTCTTTGACGATGAGCGGAGGCATGAGCCGCAGCGAGCTTTCTCCGCAGCCGAGCAGCATTAGACCGCGTTCGAAGGCCAGGGTCACCACGCGGTCGCGCAGGGCGGCGGCTGGCTCGCGGGTGGCCTTGTCCTTGACCAGTTCGATGCCGATCATCAGGCCACGTCCGCGCACGTCGCCCACCAGCGAGTGAGTCTGCTTCCAACCTTCAAGACGCCCCATGATCTGCCCGCCTACCTTGGCGGCGTTGGCCATTGCCTCGCGTTCGATGATCTTCAGCGTCGCCAGCGCCGCAGCGATGGAAACCGGGTTGCCGCCGAAGGTGGAGGCGTGCGAGCCGGGAACCCAATCCATGATCTCCGCGCGGCTCATGCAGACGCCCAGCGGCATCCCGCTCGCAATGCCTTTGGCCATGCAGACAATGTCCGGCTCGACGCCCGAATGCTCAATGGCCCACCACTTGCCGGTGCGGCCGAAGCCCGATTGCACCTCGTCGACCACCAGCAGAATGCCGTGCCGGTTACAGATGGCGCGCAGTTCGCGCAGGAAGTTGTCGGGCGCAACCACATAGCCGCCTTCGCCCTGAATCGGCTCGACGAAGATGGCTGCCACCTCTTCGGGTGGAAGAATGGTCTTGAAAAGCTTCTCCTCGATGTAGCGTGCGCAGCCAAGGCTGAAAGCTTCCTCCGCTTGCGCTCCGCCGGTACAGCCGCGATAGGTGTAGGGATAGCGCACATGAGTCACACCGGGAACCAGCGGCGAGAAACGGCGCTTGTGCTGCGGCTTGGAACCGGTCAGCGAGAGCGCGCCCATGGTGCGCCCGTGGAATGCGCCCAAAAAGGAGATGACCTGCTGACGGCGGGTGTGATAGCGGGCCAGCTTCAACGCGCACTCGATGGCCTCGGCCCCGGAGTTGCCAAAGAAAAACCTGTGTGGACCAGGCATGGGCGCAATAGCCGAAAGCTGTTCGGCCAGATCGATCAGATGCTTGTCGTAGAAGTCCGTGCTGGAGATGTGAATCAGCTCGGCGGCCTGCTTCTGAATGGCCGCAACCACCTCGGGGTGACAATGGCCGGTCGAGACCACAGCAATGCCCGCCGCAAAGTCGAGAAACTCGTTGCCGTCTTCGTCTTCCACGCGGATGCCGCGGCCACGCTTGGCCGCCAGCGGATAAGAGCGGGTGTAGCTGGGAGAGACCAGCCGTTCGTCAGCCGCAATCACCGCCTTGGCCTTGGGACCGGGCAAAGGACAAATGAGCTTGGGTCCGTATTGCGCGTGCAATTCCTGCTTGGTCATCTTTATCTCCTCGGCAATTTCGGTTGTGCGGCTTGCGGCGGCATGGAATAGGCCCACGCTGCGCAGCCGTTGACAGTACTGTTCGCCCGTGCGGGCTGTATAAGTGCGGAAGAAGTCTTCGTCAGGCACGCTCTAATCGCTGGCGAAGAGACTCGGTCGAGTGCGAATCGGCAACACGCGCAGATGCCGCCGCGGGCAGATGCAGCGCGCGCGAAGCTGCGACCAGCGCCGGACGCCTGGTAACAGCAGCGATCCTTTTACAACACGCGATTGCATCGGAATCTCCGATGGCGTGAGAATAGAACATTTTCACCTGTGCTGTACAGAACAAGCTCCGAATCTGCCAGCCCGCTCCCGTACACTCAAATTCAAGGATTTTTTGACGGCAAGGAGAACTTCTAAAAATGGTCAGACTTCTGGTTCAATGGCTTTTGAGCGCCTGCGCTCTGCTGGTGGTTTCCCAGGTTGTGTCCGGCTTCACGGTGCGTGGACTGGGACCGGCGCTGATCGCCTCGCTGGTGATCGGACTGCTTAACGCGACCGTCGGCGCATTGCTGAAGATCATCACCTTCCCCATCAGCATCCTCACCTTTGGCCTGTTTCTGCTGGTCATCAACGGGTTGATGATCATGGTGGCGTCGAGCCTTGTGCAGGGCTTCCATGTGCGCGGATTTGTCCCGGCTTTCTGCGGCGCAGTGGTGCTGGCCCTTCTCGGCATGGTGATCCGCGCGGTTACCAAGTAAAGTTTATTGAACCTGCGTGGGGGCTTTGGTTTCGGTCTTTAGACTTGGGATTTCTTGCCCTTTCCACCAATATATTTGGCTTTTCATTTTTGCGGCTTTTCGTCGCAAGGATGAAAAGCCAGGGCCGAAATTCCGTTCTCTACCCTCCATTTGCCACCCACCCCGCCAAATCATGTGAAAATGGATGGGTAGACCATCATGATCAACGACAACTTAGAAGAATCCCTCCCCACCCCCGAAAATACGTCTGCGCCCACCCTGGAAGCCGCTCCCGAGCCCGTTTCCGAAGCTGTCGCCGAACCCGTCCAGACTGCGCCGGTCGCCGAGTCCGTTCCCGAGGAGCCCGTCGAGTCTTTTGCCGACCAGCTTTCCGCCTTCGAGCACAGCCATTCGCACAAATCCGAGCCCGGCCAGAGACAGCTTCAAGGCGTCGTAGTCTCGCTCTCGGCCGACCAGGTTTTCCTCGACATCGGCTACAAAACCGAGGGCGTTCTGCCCCGTTCGGCCTTCAAAAACAATGCCGAAGCGGTCCAGATCGGCGACACTTTCTCTGTCTCCGTCACCGGCCGCAACGAGGAGCACTATTACGTACTTTCCCTTTTCAAGGTGGCCCAGCCCCGCGACTGGACGGCCCTGGAAACCGCCTTTGCGGAGAAGACAGCCGTCGTCGGCACGGTTACTGAAGTCAGAAAGGGCGGCTTCACGGTCGATGTTGGCGTGCCTGCCTTCATGCCCGCCAGCCGCAGCGGCACCCACGACGAAGCCGAGATGCAAAAGCTGGTCGGCACGGAAATCAACTGCCGCATCACCAAGCTCGACGTCACCGCTGAAGATGTGGTCGTCGATCGGCGCATCGTTCTTGAAGAGCAGGCGCGCGGCCTGACACAGGCCCGCCTGGAAGCCATGAACGAGGGCGACATCGTCTCAGGCACCGTCCGCAGCCTCGTCCCTTACGGCGCGTTCATTGACCTCGGCGGCGTGGACGGCCTGCTCCACATCAGCGAGATGGCCTACAACCGCGTTGAAAAACCGGAAGATGTGGTCACTGTCGGACAGGAACTCCAGGTCAAGATCCTCAAAATCGACCCGGAAACCAAGAAAATCTCTCTCGGCCTCAAGCAGCTTCAGCCCGAGCCCTGGCAGACCGTTCCCGAGCGCTTCAAGGCTGGCCAGCGCATCAGCGGCACCGTCACCAAGCTGATGAACTTCGGCGCTTTTGTCGAGATCGAGCCCGGCATCGAAGGCCTCATTCATATTTCGGAAATGTCCTGGGGCAAGAAGATTCAGCACCCATCGGAGGTGCTCAAGCAGGGTGACCGCGTGGATGCGGTGATCCTGGGCATCAAGCCCGAGGAGCGCCGCATTTCCCTCGGCCTCAAGCAGACGCTTGCCGACCCCTGGGCTGAAGTTGAGCGCAACTTCCCGGTCGGCTCCGCGATCACCGGACCAGTGACCAAGCTGATGAACTTCGGCGCATTTGTCGAGCTAGCCGACGGCATCGAAGGCCTGGTCCACGTCAGCGAAATCTCCGCCGAGAAGCGCATCGATCACCCCTCGGACGTCTTGCATGCGGACCAGATCGTCAAGGCGCAAGTGCTTGCCATTGACACCGAAAAGCGCCAGATCAAGCTCAGCATGAAGCAGCTTGTTCCCACCGACATCGACGAGTACATCGCCGAACACAAAGCGGGCGACGAGGTTTCAGGACGCGTGGTTGAAGTGGCTCCGACGTTTGTTTTGGCTGAGTTGGGTGAAGGCATTCGCGCTACCTGCAGCATCAAGGCCGCACCTGCCACAAAAGCCACAGCGAAACCAGCAGCCGCGGCCTCATCGGCGACCAAGCTCGATCTCTCAGCTCTTTCTTCGCAATTGAAGAGCCGCTGGAAGGGCAACGTCCCTGCTGCCTCCGCCAAACCAGAGCCCTTGGCCGAAGGCCAGATTCGAAGCTTCAAAATCGTCAAGCTGGACGCGGAAGCGAAGAAAATCGAAGTCTCATTGGCGTAAAGATCAGATGCCCCACCTTGGCCGATTTGTGCATTTTGCAAATCGGCCAAGGTGGGGGTATTGATACTTATGGTTTTTTACTTGCCGATTCTGTCTCTTCAGCAGAATCTGTGGGTGTCGCACAACGCAAGAACGGCCCCATTGACTGCTTGTGTTTGCGAATGATAAAACTCTCCTTAGCGCAACCGATTGCGCCGCCGCCAAGTTGCCTCCATTCCTGTCGAGAAGGCCCTTTTGCCGGCGGATTGCACGCGTAGAGCATTTTGGGGATTGGTGTAGACCAAAGCCATGCTGCCAAGTGGCTTTTTCTTCGAGAAAAAGCTACCTTCCAACACGATTACGATGTCTATGTGTATTCCAAAAATGCTCGAGCACCTTCGTGTTTTGGCAACAGATGCCGGCGGAAAATCAGCCGCATTGCACAAAACATGTTTGGAGGAATCCTGTGTCGCGAATGAATTCAATACGTTGCCATGTCGTCGATTTGGTCAAGAGGCCTACCGCCAGTTTCTGGATGAAATCCAGCGTACGCTCCACCCTCGCCTGCGCTACCCTCTTGCTGGCAACGCTTGCGACCGGACCGTATACAGCGGCACAAACCACCAAACCTGATTCTGCCCGCCACTCGAATCAGGCCAGGCATCCCTCCAACACGGAACTGGCCGATTCCAAGATCGAAGCCCGCGTGGATCGTCTGCTGCGCCAGATGACGCTCGAAGAAAAGATCGGGCAACTGGTTCAATACAACGATACCGGCGATACCGCTCTTGCTCAGACGCCTGAAGCGCAGCCGCGTGCGGCCAAAGCCGGCGCTCTTGCCGCCGTGAACCCTGAAGCCGCCCAGCATGTAAATGCGATGCAATTGGCTGCCACAGGCCGGCTTGGCTCGATGCTCAACACCATTGGCGCACAGCGTACGAACACCTATCAGCATATGGCCGTGGAGCAGAGCCGCCTGCACATTCCGCTGCTGTTCGGCGCGGATGTCATCCACGGTTTTCGCACCATCTATCCAGTGCCGCTTGGTCTGGCCGCGAGTTTCGACCCGGCACTCGTTGCTGCCGTCTCGCACATGGCTGCCGCGGAGGCTACGACCGCGGGTGTCCGGTGGTTTTATTCGCCGATGGTCGACATCAGCCGCGATGCCCGCTGGGGCCGATCCACGGAAGGCGCGGGCGAGGACCCCTACCTGGGCTCCGCCATGGCGCGGGCTTACATTCGCGGCTATCAGGGCGATGACCTTTCCAAGCCGGGCAATGTCGCTGCTTCAGTCAAGCATTTCGCCGCCTATGGCGCGGCGGAGGCCGGTCGCGAGTACAACACCACGGACATGTCGGAGATCACGCTCCGGCAGATCTATTTGCCTCCCTACAAGGCGGCTGTCGAGGCTGGAGCCGCTACAATCATGAGCGCCTTCAACTCCCTCAACGGCGTACCTGCCAGCGCCAATCCGTTTCTGCTGAGCAAGATTCTGCGCGGGGAGTGGGACTTCAACGGGTTCGTGGTCAGCGACTATACCGCCGTAATGGAACTGATCAACCACGGCATTGCGCTGGATCCCGCGACGGCTACCCGCAAGGCCATCACCGCTGGCGTCGATGTGGACATGATGTCGCACTTCTATGACGCCGAATTGCCGGGGCTCATCCGTTCCGGCCAGGTATCCATCGATGTGGTGGATGAAGCCGTGCGCCGCGTGCTGCGTGTAAAGTTCGCAACCGGTCTGTTTGAACATCCCTACGCTGAAGGCGTGGAGGTCACGGCTGCCGTCGCCGCGCACCGGCCACTGGTCCGTAAAGCGGCGGAAGAGTCTTTCGTCCTGCTGCAGAACAGCAAGCTGGACGGCGGCGCGCCGCTGCTTCCGCTTTCGCCTGAGCGCAAGCGGGTGGCTGTCATCGGTCCGCTGGCCGACAACACGGGAGAGATGGTGGGTGCCTGGGGCGGAGCCGGTACAGATCACGACATCGTCACCCTTCGTCAGGCTCTGGAAGAGCGCGCCCGGCAAGTGGGGGGCACGCTGCTCTATGCCAAGGGAACCGCAATCGATGATGCTTCTTCAGCCGGTTTCGCAGAGGCTGTGCAGGCGGCTGCGGGGGCGGATGTCGTCGTTCTCGCGCTGGGCGAATCGAGCAGCATGAGCGGCGAGGGCGGCTCACGCTCCAAGCTCGACCTGCCCGGCAACCAGCAGCAACTTCTGGAAGCCGTCGTCGCCACAGGCAAACCGGTTGTCCTGCTCGTCTTCTCTGGCCGTCCCCTGGTCCTCGACTGGGCCGCACAGCATGTGGCAGCCATCATGGAAGTTTGGTTTCCCGGAACCGAGGCCGGACACGCCCTCGCCAACGTTCTCTACGGAGATGTGTCGCCCAGCGGCAAACTGCCCATGAGCTTTCCGCGCACTGTCGGGCAGGAACCGCTCTACTACAACCAGTTTCCGACGGGACGCCCACCCGTGGGAATCGACCTGTCCAAGCCGCCGAGCGGCGACGAGCGCTTCCACTCCCGCTATCTCGACGTTCCCAACGATGCGCTCTTTCCCTTTGGCTATGGGCTTTCCTACACCAACTTCTCTTATCTGGATGTAAAGGTGTCGAAGACGAGCATTCCGCTGCCACAGGCTTTGAAGAATCGGAGCACGCCTCTCGTTGAAGCGACGGCAACCGTGACCAACAGCGGGAGCCGTGCAGCCACGGAAATAGTCCAGTGCTATGTGCGCAATCTGGGCGCCAGCATTGAGCAGCCGGTACGAAGCCTGAAGGGGTTTGAGAGGATCACCCTGGCACCCGGAGAATCGAAACAGATCAGCTTCCCGCTGAGCTTCAATGAACTTTCGTTTTTCAACCAGGAGAGTAAGCCAACGATCGAGGCGACCCACTACACGGTCTGGATCGGAGGCAGCTCTCTAGCGGACCAGAAAGCCAGTTTCGAGGTGGTCTCTTCCACCGGGCCGGCAAAGTTGCACTGATCTGCCGGCCGCTTTATAACCAAGGAGCAGGCCTGAGCCTACTCCTTGTCGTTGCCGGTTTTCAATTGCGGCATGGTGGTTCCCGTGCTCAGCGTCAGCAGGCCAGCTTGCGCGTAGGTCAACAGCTTTTCCCGCGTATCCGTGATGTCGAGGTTCCTCATCGTGAGCTGGCCGATGCGGTCTCGCGGAGAGAAGGTCGATTCGCCCTTCTCCATGGTCAGTCGTTCCGGCTTGAAAGTCAGATGCGGCGACACCGTGTTCAGAATGGTGTAATCATTGCCCCGGCGCAGTTCCAGCGTTACTTCGCCTGTAACCGGCTTCGCCACCCATCTCTGCGCACTTTCGCGCAGCATGATGGACTGCGAATCGAACCAGCGTCCCTGATAGAGCAGGCGGCCGAGCTTTCTGCCGTTTTCACGGTATTGCTCAATTGTGTCTTCATTGTGGATTCCGGTGACCAAACGTTCGTAGGCGATGTAGAGCAAGGCCAATCCGGGCGCTTCATAGATGCCGCGGCTCTTGGCTTCGATGATCCGGTTTTCGATCTGATCGCTCATGCCGAGTCCGTGGCGACCACCGATCCGGTTGGCCTCCAACAGCATCTCGACAGAATCCTTGAACTCGACTCCGTTCAGAGCTACGGGCAAGCCTTCCTCGAATTTGATGGTGACTTTTTCGCGCTTGACTTCGACATCATCACGCCAGAAAGCCACGCCCATGATCGGCTCGACAATCAACATGCTGCTGTCCAACTGCTCGAGATCCTTGGCCTCATGCGTTGCGCCCAGAATGTTCGAGTCCGTGGAATATGCCTTTTCGGAGGACATCTTGTACGCAAAACCCGATTTCCGCATGAATTCGGACATCTCCGCACGGCCGCCAAGCTCATCGATAAAGGCTTCATCGAGCCACGGCTTGTAAATCTTCAGGTCAGGATTCACCAGAAGCCCGTAGCGATAAAAGCGCTCGATATCGTTGCCTTTATAGGTGCTGCCGTCGCCCCAGATGCTGACCTCATCCTCTTTCATGGCGGCCACCAGCATGGTTCCGGTCACGGCGCGGCCAATCGGGGTGGTGTTGAAATAGGGCACGCCCGCGGTCGTAATGTGGAAGGCCCCGCTTTGCAAAGCCGCCAAGCCTTCCCGCACCAGTTGCGCGCGACAGTCGATCAGGCGAGCCTTCACCGCGCCATACTCAAGCGCCTTCTGCGGAATCTGATCGTAGTCGGACTCATCCGGCTGTCCCAGGTTTGCGGTGTAGGCGTAAGGCAGCGCGCCCTTCTGTTTCATCCAGTGAAGTGCGGCGCTGGTATCAAGGCCACCAGAAAACGCGATTCCAACCTTCTGGCCAACCGGGAGATTTTCGAGGATATTGGACATGGTAAAGCGGCTCCCAAACAGGATTCGGCAAATGCGCGAACAGATGTCACATCCATTTTACGTGGAAGGCCCTCTGAATGGGCTGTCCTGAGCAGTTCGTCAGTCTTCAAGCGTGTTGGCGAGTGCAGGTTGTGCGCGCCTAAGATCAAAAGACCAGTGCATTCTGTTTGGCCGTCTACAGCAAGGGAATCACATGTGAATTGATTGATGGGCGGATGTTTTTTGTGTTAACCCCTTGGCGAAGTCCAGCGTCCGAGTAAAGACTGAATCCTTGTGTCTGCGAATTCGTCAGGCAGACGCGTTTTTTTGCCGGTTTGTCTGGCACAATTTTCAGGTTCAGAGGAAGCGCATGGAAGAGGGAATGATGAATACGGAAGAACGTGGGCAGAATCGTGGGGGCTGGATGGCAAACCGCAGGGAGTTCCTGGCCGGGATAGCAGCTCTGGGGCTGGCAGGATGGACAGAGCAGGCGATCGGCGCCACAACAGGGGCGTCCAACTGGAGCGGTCTGCCGGAGCGTCCAAAAGAGCAGCCGCTGGATTTTCACGCGCTGGCCGATGCCTTCAACTCGTATGTCATGAATCCCGCTCATGGGGTCAATCTCCGCGCAAAAGATGGCCGCCAAGTGTTTCCTTCCGCGTTGGAAGGCGTAGAGGACGGTGGACTTACAGCTTACGGGCCGATGGCCATGGGCAAGGAACTGCGCGGTGAGGGGCTGGAGGGGCTAAACGTATCGCTGAAGGGCTACTTTAGCGAGCAGTATGGCCTGTTTCTGGACGGCGCTGGCGCGACCCTGTGCGAGCACTGGTACATGATGAACGTGAACGCGCTGGCCTTCGGGCTGATCCAGATGCGCTTTGCCCACGATGCGGAGTGGCTGGCGCGCGTGGAGCGGAGCGCGATGCGGCTGAAGGAGATGGCGCGCCAACTTCACTACGACTTCAACAGCCAGGGCTACGACTTTGCCAAGGGAGCAGCCTTCACGAACCAGAATATCTACCGGCAACCCGACGCAATTGGCGGATATAGCTACGTCATGCTGCTGGCGTGGAAGCTGACCGGGAAAGAATTCTGCCTTAAAGAGGCCAAGATCGGAATTGACCGCTATATGGATTTTGCCGCGAACCCTTGGTACGAGGTTCCCAGCGGCGCGATGGCGGCGATGGCAGCGGCGCGGCTGGAGGCCATGGGCTATCCGACCAACGCGAAAAAGGCTATGGGATTCGTGCTTGATTCCAAGGCGGGGCTTATGGCGGCGGGAGAATGGGGCGGCCGTGAGGTGAACGGGCTGATGGCGGGCTTCTGTACCGAACCAGCCGGCCAAGTGTACAGCATGGAGTCGATGGTAACGCTGCCCTATCTGCTGCCGGCAGTGCGGTTCCGCCCGGAACTGGCGGAAGAGGTCGCGCGGTATGCACTGAACGCGACAGCCAATCTGCGCTGGTTTTATCCGCAGTATTTGCCTCGCGAGAACCAGAGCCGTCCGGACCTGCCCGAGATGGTTCCCTACGAGCGCTTGAGCCGCGAGGAAAAGGGGCACAGTCCTTATGCGACGGGCGACTTCGCGGGACATCGTTCCATCTATGGCGGCGCCTACGTGCTGTGGTTGGACAAGATGATTCAGCCGCAAGGCGATCCGTGGCTGTTGCGCTGGGATTTGGCCATGACAGACTTCCTTGATCGTGACCTGCCTCCGGCATATCTCTACTACAATCCATGGCCGGGTGAAAAGCGTGTCACGGTGGAGATAGCTGAAGGCAAGAGCCGGGTCTACGATCTGTCGCGCAGGCGGCAGTTGCAGGCGTACGGGAGCAAGTTGGAGCTGGTGCTGGGCCCGCACGAGGCACGGGTGATCGAGATTCGGCGGTAAACCCATTCCGAGATCGTGAAGGACGATCCCGCTCGTACATTCTCGTTTCCAGTCACAGTCAAACGCCTTGAAACTCGTACTGTGGTTGTTCGAATTTGTCGTTCCCAGGTCCCAAAATCGGGACCTGGGGCACCCGGACAAAGCGGGTACCCCCACCCCTATTTTGTAAGCAAAATCCTTGTTTTCTTTGGTTTACAGGCACTATTGCGCCGTAAAATCGTGAAAACAATGAAGTTCTCTGCAAAATCGTCCTGGATAAGGAGTTACGAGCAGTTTTAGGTCCCTGTCAGCAGCTTTCGGCTGGAAGCGGCGACGTGCCAGGACGATGATTGGAAGAAAGACTTCCGAGATCATTGTGCGACGAAGCAAGGAAATTATCCGCAAGCACCCACGGCGCGCCTTAGGGATGAATCAGGCGGGTGGCGACGATGGAAGTGGCGTTGGGCGCGCCAGCCACAGCCTGCGTGCGAATGAGGGCCTCGAAGTAGACGGGCTGCCCAGGAGCGCCGGAGATGCCGAGCGCCTGCTGGAGTTTTTGCCGGTTGCCGGCATCCGCCAGAAAAAGCCCTGCGGCCTCGGTGCCTTCCTGTTGCAAGCCTTGCAGAATAAGAACGCTGCCGTGTCCGTTGGGAACCGGCAACAGGGAGATGGTGGCGTAGTCCTCGCCCGAACTGCCGGTAAAGGTCAGGCCCTTGTAGGTCTCCTGCTCCCCGGCCTTGGGATGCAGGTTCTGAAAAAACTTGAGGCTCTCGCCTACGACGCCCTCGTGCTCCTGAAAGTTGAGTTTGTCTTGAAAATAAGAGACCCATGGGTTGGAACTGGGACTGCCAACAAAGACGAAGCTGCCCTCTTCCAGATCGCGTGGGCGCAACTCCCGGGCCGAGCGAATGACCAGTTCGTCGCTCGCCTTGCCGCTCACACGCATGAGCGTGCTGACCACCACCAGGTCAGCATACGAGGTCAGCAGCGAACCGGATAAATACTTCATCATGCGCGCTTCGCGGCCCGTGGGGTGAGCATTGGAGAGATCATCGCCGCTGCGGTACGAAGGGCTCAGATAGCGCTCCAGCGTTACCGGCTGCTCATCGACCAGCCGCGTCATGCCATAGTTGACATCCGCAACCACCACCTGAACGGGGTGGTCCCCCGAGTCAAAGAGTGTGGTCAACGGCCAGGGCGGCGGAGCCGGCGCTGTAACCGCTGAAGGTCGAAACCACGCCGCCAGCGTGGTTACGAAAAGCAATCCCGCCAGAGCCCAAGGCAAAATTTGGCGCCAGGGCTTGAGTCCAAGGCGCGCGACGGCCAGCACGGGCCGAGACGAGGCCCGCTGCTCAACGGGGTGAAACAGCGTGGTATATGCCCCTTTGGGAATTTCAACGATGATTGCCTCGTCACGGCCTTCGCCATCGAAATACTCATGGAGCTTGAGCCGCAACTGGCGCACATGCACGCGGACGGAACTGTCCTCGACGACACTGTAGTCCTTGGCCTTGCCGAAGACGGCGCTGCCGATGCGGTGCTCACTCAGGTCTTGCGGCTGACCATGCAGAGATCTCTCCGCCATGTAGCAAAGCAGGTCTCTGAGACGAGCTGATTTTTGGAACGACGCACTGGCTGTGATCCGTTCGATCAACTGCCATCGTGCATCTGTACGAAGATCCTGATCCACTTCCGTCATCAGCGCCTATCCCATCTCCGCACAGTTCAGTCTAAATCCACGCACCCTTGCGAACATTTTGGCCGTCGCTTATTGTAGCGCATTCCATGCACAAGCGAAGAGTCGTTCGGGGCAGCGGCACCTTGCGGATTTCTCCAAAATAAACGTTTCAATGGCTCCCTGCAAAGAGACCACTCCTGGCGGAAATCTTGGCATTTGTGGAGGTTTTCGTATGTTTTTTCTGCGAATCACATGTAGATCGCATTGATTCCAAAAGATTTTCGCAGTGAATCCCTTTTCCAAGGTATGACTGTTCCCCAACACTCATGAACGGCTTATGAAGTCCGGTTTATGTATTCCGCGATGCCGGTGCAAAGCCGATTCTCCAGAACCGTGAAGGGCTAATGATGAACGATCTTGCACAACGCTTCGGGCAGAACCCCATTCTCAGGCCTGGCGACCTGCGCCCGAGCGTAGAGGGCATGGAAGTGACCTGCCTTCTGAATCCGGGAGTATTTCGATACCAGAACAAGACCTGGCTGCTGGTCAGGGTGGCGGAGCGCCCGGCGCAGGTTCCCGGTAAAACTTCATTCCCCATCCTCAGTCCAGACGGACGGCTTGAGGTGCTTGAATTTAACTCCGGCGATTCCCGGCTCGACCTGAGCGATCCCCGCGTCATCAATTTCGATGGGCGGGACTACCTCACCACGCTCTCTCATTTGCGTCTTCTGGCGAGCACCGACGGCGTTCACTTTGCCGAGCCGGGAAACTGTCCTCCGTTGATGGGAACCGGGGAATTGGAAACCTACGGTATCGAGGACTGTCGCGTCGCGAAGATTGGCGAAACCTATTGCATGACCTATACGCAGGTTTCCAGCCATGGCGTGGGCGTGGGGCTGCGCACCACCCGCGACTGGAAAACTTTTGCCCATCAGGGCATGATCCTGCCTCCTCACAACAAGGATTGCGCGCTCTTCGATGAGAAGATTGGCGGCAAATACTACGCGCTGCACCGCCCCAGCAGCCCGGAACTGGGCGGCAATTACATCTGGCTGGCCGAGTCGCCTGATCTGGTTCACTGGGGCCACCACCGTTGTCTGGTTCATAGCCGCAAAGGATACTGGGACAGCGCACGGGTGGGAGCGGGAGCCGCCCCGATCCGCACCGGCAAGGGATGGTTGGAGATCTATCACGGCGCCACGAAAGAAAACCGCTACTGTCTCGGCGCGTTGCTGCTCGACCTCGATGAGCCCTGGCGGGTGCTGGCCCGTTCTGAGACGCCCATCATGGAGCCGCTGGCATCTTACGAGCGCGAAGGCTTTTTCGGCGAAGTCATCTTTACCAATGGCCACCTCGTCGAGGGCGACCGCATCACTCTGTACTACGGCGCGGCAGACAGCGTGATTTGCGCCGCTCACCTCTCCATTCAGAGCATTCTGGACAGCCTTGCTCCTGCCCCGGGAGCCAAAGCATGAGCCGGCTGCGCAAGGAATTTGAAGTCTTTCTCCGCTGCGCCCACTCCATGCAGGTACTGATGGTTTCCAACATGATCTATGCCTTGGTCCTGCCGGTGATCGAGGTCTTCGTGGCGGCCTACGTCATGCGGAACTCGCACGCCGTGGCCAAGGTGGTTACCTATCAGCTATCAATCTACGCGGCCACGCCAATCGCCTTCTACCTGAACGGCAAGCTGCTGGGACGCATCGGCGCCAAGCATCTGTACGCGGCCGGAATGGTGCTGTCGGGCGTGGCCATGATGCTGATGATGCAATTGAGCATCCTGACGCCGGTCGGCGTCGCCACCTCGGGATTCACCATGGGCCTGGCCACGGGCGTCTTCTGGGCCAACCGCGGATTTTTGGCCCTGACTGCCACGAATGATGGCAATCGCAACTACTACTACGGCCTGGAGAATTTTGTCGCCACGCTGGCCGCGGTCGTGGTTCCGGCTCTCATCGGCTGGTTCATCAGCGGCACCACCTTGTACGGCTGGCTGGGCGGCGTTCCCAACCGCGCCTACCACATTATCGCCATCGTGGTCTTTGGCTTGACCATCCTGGCCGCCGGCATCCTGGAGCGCGGCACATTTCGCAATTCGGAACAGACCCGCTTTGTCTATTTCCGCTTTCATCCGCTGTGGTGGCGAATGCTGGAACTGGCCCTGCTGAAAGGACTGGCGCAGGGATATATCGTCACGGCGCCGGCCATGCTCATCATGATGCTGGTGGGCCAGGAAGGAACACTGGGCGCGACTCAGGCCATCGGCGGCGTCTTCTCCGCCTTCCTTATGTATATGGTCGGCCGCATCGCAGCGCCCCAGCATCGCAAGATTGTCTTCGCTGCCGGGCTGCTGCTGTTTCTGCTGGGCGCGGTCACCAACACTTTGCTCTTTAACGCCGTGGGCGTGCTGATCTTCATTGGGTGCCTCATCGTCGCCAAGCCGCTACTGGATATTGCTTACTATCCGATCCAGTTGCAGGTGGTCGATGTGGTCTCCCGGCTGGAGAAACGCAACCAGTATGCCTATATCTTCAACCACGAATTCGGACTGTTTACGGGGCGCTGCCTGGGCTGTGGATTGTTTCTTGGCATCGCCAGCTGGTGGTCCGGAATTGCAGCGCTCAAATACGCCTTACCGGTTATAGCGCTGCTGCAGTTGTTGTCCATCCGGGTAGCAGGACAGATCTTTCGGGGTCTGGATGCTGTGGGCAGAACCTCCACTGTCGCAAGCATCACCGGAAAAACTACGGAGGCCTGAAAACAATGATTCACAGGAGACACACGATGACACAAAGAAGTCTCAAAGCGCAAAACACATTGCGTTTGGCGGTCTGGCTGTTGGCGGTGTTCGGCTTGGTTGCCGGCATTCCCGGTCTGGCCCAATCGGGCAGGGGTACTTTGACCGGCTCAGTAAAGGACTCCACGGGAGCGGTTGTTCCCAGCGTTTCCATCAGTCTGAAGGAGATCAACACAGGCAGCCGGCGGGAAGTTAGCGCGAGCGGGGAAGGCTTGTACACATTCCCCGAGCTTTCCCCTGGAACCTATTCTATGACGATAACCTCTCCAGGGTTTCAGTCTTACATTCAAAACGGAATTACTGTAACCGTAGGCAGTACCGCGACGGTCAATGCTGTATTGAAGGTCGGTTCGGATACAGAGTCCGTAACCGTAACAAGTGATGCTTCGCAGTTGCAGACTGAATCCTCTGACGTTGGCACCACCGTGCCATCCGAATTGATCGAAGACCTTCCGCTTCAGTTCAGCGGATCGCCGCGCAATCCTCTGCAATTTGTGCAGTTGACGCCTGGTTTTTCAGGATCCGACACCAACTCCCCGACAGAGCAGGGCGGTTTCAAGCTGAATGGCGGGCAGCAGTCCGGCGCGGACATTTTTGTAGATGGCGCCACCATCGAACTGGCCTCCGCCACCTTGCAGATGAACTACGGAGTCAGCGTTGAGGCCGTGCAGGAGTTTAAGGTGATGACTAATACCTTCGACGCCCAGTATGGAAGAATGAGCGGTGGACTTGTCAACCTTGTCACCAAATCAGGCACCAACACCTTGCATGGATCCGTCTATGACATTCTCAAAAACAAGGTTTTGGATGCCCAAAGCTGGATCAACGATTACGACAACGTGGCGCGTAAGGCTGCGGGGGAGTCGCTGATCCAGAAGTCGGTTGACACGCAGAACGATTTTGGAGCCTTTATCTCCGGCCCGGTTTACGTTCCCTGGCTCTACAATGGCCACGACAAGACCTTCTTCATGTTCAACTATGAAGGCTTCCGCTTCAACACGGGAGGAACAGGACTGAATGGCGCGCCTACGCAAGCCATGCTGGGCGGCGACTTTTCTGCCCTGCTTACGCCTGTTACTGTGAACGGAACCACCTACCCGGCGCACATTCTCTATGATTACGCCACCTGCACGGGTGCGAATCAGGGAAAGACATGCGAGGCTTATCCAGGCAACATCATCCCCACCTCACAGGAAGATCCGATTTTTAAGGCTTCAATTCCGTATCTTCCTCAGGCGCCCGCTGACGCCACAACGCCCTACGATAATCTTTCGACGACCTCGCTCGATGTAACCAATGCCAACATGTATGAAATCCGCATCGACCAGAACATCGGTGCGAAACAGAAAATCAGCGGCAGCTATGACTACGATTGGCGCCCTACCGGGTACGTCGTTAACGGCTATCCGCTGGATGCCAGCTCTACCAATCAGAGAACGCACTACGTTCGTCTCGGTTACGATTACATCTTCAAGCCCAACCTCCTAAATCACTTTAACGCTGGCTTCAGCCGCCGCTATCGCGAGGAATCCAGCGGCATCGGCAGTTACGGCGGAGATTGGCCTAGCAAAATTGGATTGAAGGGAGTCATGAACACGACTTTCCCTCAGTTTAGTTATGGCTATCCGGATGGGGCAGCCATGCCAAGCGATGGCGCCAATCTGTTTTACGACAACACCTATCAATATGACGACAATGTTTCCTGGCAGCATGGACGCCACGGTTTCACATTCGGCGTTGAAGCGCGCTTGCAGGAATTCAACATTAACATTCTTACCAACACCTCCGGTGAGTTCGGCTTCGGCACTGGCCCAACCAGCAATACAACCGATGCCGACTCCGGATTTGGATATGCAAGCTTCTTCCGCGGAGCGGCTTCAAGCGGCTTGATCTCATTGCCTGAGGAACTCGGCTGGCGCGTAAAGTACTACGCGGGATTCGCGCAGGATGACTGGAAAGTCAACTCCAAGCTGACTGCCAATATCGGCTTCCGGTACGAAATACCCACGCCTGTCTCCGAGGCTCACAACCAAATGTCGTTCATTAATCCGACCCTGGCTAATTCCGGGGCAGGGGGACTTCTTGGAGCCTATGTTTTTGAAGGCTACGGTACGGGAAGGCTGAACAGTCATACTCCGCAGAGCACCTTCCATAATTCCTACGGCCCACGTATCGGATTCGCCTATCAGGCAAATCCGGGCACGGTGATTCGTGCTGGATACGGAATCTACTATCAAAACCTGAAGATTGGTGGCTATGGAGAAAATGACTCTCAGGGATTTACGGGGAGCTATACCTATCCAAGTTCCGCCAGTTCGCAGGCGCCGGCAGTCGTTCTCTCAAATATTACGGCTTATCCCGGAACAACTCCGCCTTACATCGATCCCACGGTAATGAATGGCCTAAATCCGACCTTCATCCTGTCAAAAACAGCGCGCCCTGGAACAACCCAGGCCTGGACTCTTGACATACAGCAGCAACTTCCTGCAAAGTTTATGCTGGATATAGCCTATGTCGGAGATCACGGCGATCACCTGCAGGCATTCATGCACGATCCCAATCAGGGACTTCCTGCAAATATGGCTCGCGGCGCATGTCTGTCGGTCGATATTACCCTCCAGTCCAGCAGCTCGGTGTGCGATGGCCAAACTCCCGTTGTAGCTCCGTATGTTGGATTCAGCGGCACGGTTTCTCAGGCTTTGCGGCCGTTCCCGCAATACGGTAATGCGGTCGTGGATTCGGTAACGATGTCCGATCCGTTCGGCGTCTACACCTATCATGCCCTACAGGTTTCTACTCAAAAGCGCATCTCTGCCGGTCTTACGATACTTGCAAACTATACTTGGTCGAAGACCCTTACCAATGCCGATTCCGAGTATCCGTCGCAGTCCAATTGGAACGGGAATGGTAACTCGGGCGCTCTGAACACCTACAACCTGAAAGTTGAAAAAGGGCTTAGCCAGTACGACATACCGCAACGCCTGATTATCAGCTACACCTATCAACTGCCTTTCGGCAAGGGTAAGCAGTTTGCCAATCGCGGAGGCGTCGTCAACGCGTTGGTGGGAGGCTGGCAGTTCGCTGGCGTCCATACCTACGAGAGTGGAACGCCTCTTTCGGTTACTTCTTCAAACTGGACCTCGGGAATCTTTGCGGGGAATCTAAGTGCTAACTCCCGTCCAAACTATGTTTCAGGAGAGAGCATGAACGGCTACCACGGCGGCGGCTTCGTCTTCGGACAAAGTCGTAGATTGAACCCGGCTGCTTTTGTCAAGGCGCCTAACTACAGCTTTGGTAACGCACCGCGTGCGCTTACGGTGCGCGAATTCGCCAGCCACAACGAAGACTTGAACATCTCCAAACAGATTCCCATGCATACGGATCGGATCAAGACGGTCTTCCGAGTGGAGTTCTTCAATGCCTTCAACCGCCCAGGACAATATACAGGCTTCGACACATCAGTTACAGACGACAACGTAAAGGATGGTTTCGGCAAGGCCTCCGGTAGACAGAACTCTCCACGCAGCATTCAAGGTAACCTTCGCGTCTCATTCTAAAGTACAGAATCTCCCGGACCCCGTTACAGAGGTCCGGGAGATAGGATTGATTTATGTCTCGCGTTTTTTTATGCCGTTTTCTGTCGTTCTGCGGCTTCCTTGCCTTTGCGTGTGCAATGCCGTCACTGAGCTGCGCGCAGAAGAACGGTTCTTCCCTTCAAAAACATTTTCTTGCCGCACAGCAAGATCAGCAACAGAACAAGCTTGATGATGCGGTGCGTGAATATCAGGCCGTCCTGCATCTTCAACCGGCATTGCCTGAGGCGTACGTAAACCTCGGCCTCGTCTATTACGCACAGTCAAACTTTAATGAGTCCGCACGCGCTCTAGCCATGGCTCATAAGTTGAGGCCCGGCATGCGTGGCGTCAGCCTTTGGCTTGGCATCGACGATGTAAAGTTACGTCGGCCGGTCGAGGGAGCGGCGCTTTTGCGCGAGGCGATTCGCCAGAACCCCGCGGATAAGTTAGCGCAAAGCTGGCTGGCAACAGCGCTTTGGGATGCCGGGAAGATCGATGCGGCTTTGCTTCAATTGCGAGCAGCCGACGAGCGCTTTCCCAACGATCCAGACCTGCTCTTCGCGCTCGGCGAGGCCTATGGCAAGGCTGCCACACAGCAGACAACGCAACTTCTTGAAGAGTCCTGGGGCACCGCTCTTTCTGATTTGATTTATGGGACAACTTATGCTGGTGAGCACGAGTGGACCAAGGCAGAAAAACATCTTCGCCGCGCCATCGAACGCGACCCGCACAACCTCGACGCGCACGTGCAACTGGCCGATGTTTTCCTTCAACAAGCTCACCTGCCCGCCGCGCAGGAACAACTCGACCAGGCGCTGGCCCTGGCTCCGCGATCCTCTGCCGTGCTGGCACGCAGTGGAGAGTTGTTGCTTCTGATGCAGCAACCGGCAGAAGGTCTATCACGCATCGGCAAGGCGATGGAAATCGACCAGGGAGAGGCGCTTGATGCCTTGGGGCTTCCGGTTGAAGACGGCATCGTCCACAGGGAAGCAGGTGCTGAACTTCTTCCGCTGTGCCGTGAAGCGGCGGAGAAACTGGAGGCGAATTCAAGTAACCCTCCTTCCAGAGATGTTGCTCTTGCGGCTCTCTATGCGCTGGCCGGCGACGAGAACTCCGCGCGGGACGCTTACCAGAGAATTGCCCCTGCACGGTCAATTCCGAGTGCTTCCGCGAGTCTCTTTGCACAGGCGATGACAGACCTTCGTCAGCACCATTATGATGATGCCGAGCCGCTTTTGGTGCGCTGGATCGCGATTCATCCCGGCGACCGTATGGCGCGTTATCATCTGGTTCTGATGCGCCGCCAGATCTCCACGGCGCAAATTTCACGGCTGCTGGCGGTCGCGCCGGATTCGTATCATGTGCATCAGTTGTTAGGCCAGTTTTATGTCAATCTCACAATGGCGAATGAAGCTTCAGACGGATTGCAGGAGGACAACAAAGCGATTACCGAATACCTCGCAGTCGCCGCTGCACGGCCTGATCTGCCTAACATACATTTCTGGCTTGGGCATCTCTACTGGAAGCACGGCGATTCAGATCATGCGTTCATAGAATTGAAACGCGAACTGGAACTCGATTCCAGCCATCCCGAAGCCAACGGAGAAATTGGCACCGTTCTGCTGGCCCAGGGACGCGCGGCAGAAGCAATTCCGCATCTCGAGTCGGCAATCCGCTGCATGCCTGACCTTTGGCCTGCCTATCTTGAATTGGGTAAGGCATACGCAATCGAGAAGAACTACCCGCGCGCAGAGGAGATGCTGAAGCGCGCGCTGGCGCATGACCAGAATGGCTCCACATACTATCAGCTTGGGCTAATCCTTCGCTCTGAAGGAAAGACCTCGCAAGCATCTGAGGCCTTTGCCGAGGTGCGCGCCATCAAGAAGGAAAAGATGGTGGCGCTTACCTCTGATGACGCTGCAAGTGATGGAGTAACGAAATGAAATGGTGCTGGATTCTTGCTTGCCCGCTTGTTTTCGTTGCCTTGGTTACGTCGTTGAGTGCGCAGCCTACGGCATTGGACGACGGAGTGAAACTTATTCGCGAAGGGCGATTCGACCAAGCGCTGGTCAAGCTGGAACAGGCGCATCGCATTGCGCCGCGCAACGCGACCATCGAGAATCTGCTGGGAATTACAGAGACTTGGCTTGGCCACATGGACGAGGCCAACAAGCACTATCACAACGCGATTCGCCTCGATCCTTCGCAGGCGGCGGCGCACAAGAATCTCGGTTTTAACCTGCTTACCGCGAAGGATTTTGCAGACGCTGAAACTGAGTTGCGTGATGCGTCGCGTCTGGCTCCTGGTGATAGCTTTGCCCACTACTATCTTATGTTGCTGGCGCTGGCCACGGGCCGCGATGCGGAGGCGCTTGCGCAGGCCGCGCGTGCCGGGCAGTTGCTCGAAAACGATTCGGAGGCCGGTTCTGGACTTATCGAAGCCGCAGTCCGCGTGGGTCGCGTCGATGAGGCATTTATTCGTCTCGAGCAGTTAGAGCAAGACAACCAGCTTTCGTCGGCACAAGAGTATGCGATTGCGGCGCTACTTAGTCGACACTCGTTCTATAAGCAGGCGGTTCATTGCTTTCGGCGCATTGCTTCGCTCGAACCTTCCTGGGAAAACCGCTATAACCTGGCGCTGGCCCTTCTCTACAACAACGAGGCTGGAGAAGCATCCACGCTTCTAATCGCACTACGCGCAGAGCGGCCCGCAAATGCGGATGTACTTATGTTTCTCGGCTCGGCTTTCGAGATGCAACAGAAAATGCCGGAGGCGTTGGAAGCCTATCGCGCTGCCGCCGTGGCCGATCCCTCCAACCCGGATCGGACGCTTGATTACACGCGCCTGCTCATGGATATGAATCGCTACGATGAGGCAATCGAAGCCGTCCAGAACGGCATGGTACAAACTTCAGCCACGGCGCCGCTCCAACTGCGCCTGGGCGCTGTGGAGATGGTCAAGAGCAACTACGATGCTGCGCGCGCCGCTTTTCGCACAGCGCTCGCGACAGACTCGCAACTCGATGCCGCCTATGTAGGGCTGGCGCAGACCTATGCCCGCCAAGCCAACGACACTGAGGCAATTCGCATTCTTGAAGAGGCGCGCGCCAAACTCCCCGGCCATTATCTGCTGGAGTATTACTTTGGCATGTTAGCAAACCGTATGGGCCGCGAGTCAGAGGCTGTTGTTGCTCTGAACAATGCGACGCGTCTGGAACCACGATCTCCAGACCCATTCTATGAACTGGGCAAACTCTACGGGTCGCAACAGAATTGGCCGCAGGCGCGCCAGGCGCTCGAACATGTTGTCGAACTGAATCCTCAATTCGTACCTGCTCACTACCAGTTGAGCCACATTTATGCGCACCTGGGCCTGAACTCCAAAGCCGAACAGGAGGCGCGGCAAACCCGCGCACTGGTGGACACGCAACGCGACGAGGCGTTGCGCAAGCAGCGTGAGCGATCGGCCAGCTTTCAGCCGCAGCCTTCTAAGAGCATGTCACGATAACAGCAGAAGATGGTGTCTTCTCTGCCCAAGTTTTACATGTTCGTTACTGAATATCAACAGTTCTAGGAGTTATAAGACATGGTTACCTTTGGTAAGCTGGATCGACGCGAATTTCTTATTCTTTCAGGACTTATGAGCACAGCAGCCTTGCTGCCGCAAGCCTTGCACGCCACTCAACCATCTGCATCCGGCCTTGTTTCTCTTCAGGTGACCGGCGATGCCAAAAGCGGATATGGAGTCTTGATTCTTTACCGCGGGCAAGTTATTGCACGGCATCATCAAGGCGGAGAATTTTCCGCCGTCTTCCAAAACAGTGAGCGCAGTCTCGAAGACCGGGTCGATGACTGGAAAGCCACCTCGCGGAGCGGAGATCGGACAAGCATCCATCTTACCGGAGAGATGCAACTCGCGAACCTGCGCACCACTGTCTTTGTCGATGTGAAGTACGAAGTTCTTCCAACGCAAGTGGTGAAGAAGACGATTCAGTTGCGTCAGGACGACATGTTCACGCTGCTCTACCAACTTACCAATCGCCTAGAGCCCGAGACGGCGCCGGAAAAACTCTGGAGCTTCGACCACGCAGATTGCAAAGGCGGCGCGCTACATGAGTATTTTCCGGCTGCCGGTTTCCGCACACACAGTGGTGTAACCGTCGGGTTGCTCACCGACTCCGGGTATCGCAATCAGTGGAGCCGGATCATACGGCGCGATGGAACGCCTGTAAAGCCAGCACCGGCCAGCATTCCTGATCTGAATCTCTATCTGCTTCCCACGGACGCCGAACGCGCACAACAGGGAGCCTTCATTCAGCAGACATTTGGTGAGGCCACGGTTCAGCTATCGGGAGAAGGTTCCCGCACGCGAGTCGATCTACCTGCGGTATCGCAGTGGAAAAGAAGTGGCGATATTCGCGTCGAACAGCAAGGCGACGTCGTCAAGCTGTATCCAAATTCCGCGAAGGACTATGTTCTCTTGCCATTTCCGGCAAAGGGCGGCGAGGAGTTCTTCGTGCGTCTTAAATATCGCTCCGCGGTTCAGATAGCGATTCACGCATGGGATGCGGACGATCAATTCCACAAGCTTACCGATCTGACGCTGTTCAATGACACGGCGCCGGAGTCTCCAGCAGCCTTCGCGGAATTTCATCAATCATTTGTTGTGCCGAGTCTGCAAGGAACAGGCGCCGCACTCGCCTTCTCTCTTACGGACTTTGGAGAAAGCGCGCGTCAGAGTGGCAACGGGAGCCTTCCCGCAGTCGAATTGCGAGATATTGAGATTTTCCGCATCGCGACTCAAGGCGAGCCCTATCATCGCTTGGAGATGGGCCGTGCGCAAGCGAAGACAGTCTTTATCTTTGCCAGTGATTCGGTTCCAGACACGATTGGAGGTTATCGCCTTGCCAGCCAGCTTTATCTAGCCGACGGCCTTGGGTTCCAAGGGGGCGAAACGGAAAAGGTGCTTTACGCGGACGTAATGATGTTGAGCTGGAGCGCCGATCTGGAGGGCACTCGGCTTATGTTAGCGCCCAGCATCTGGTATTCGGCCGCTGGTGAGATGTATCTGCGCGATAGCTTTTATGCACTCAACGGAATTCACAATCGCGACCTGAATGAGAAGGTGTTTGCCCTATGGGGCGAGAATCAGGGCGAAGACGGCGCTATCAACACCCTGGTGGAGCCGAACATTGCGAATCTGGAACGCAAATCCAATGATTCAACGCCGCTGTGGTTGATGTGGGCGCTTCTGAATCGCCGTCGATTCGGCACTGAGCTGCCAATGGACAAAGTCAGGCGGGCGGCAGAATATTGCCTGGCTGCTTACGACCCGAAACACGCGGCCATTTGCACGGCCAAGTTTGTCGTGGGGCAACTCGACGTAATCCAATATCCGGAAGGCACCAGCATTCTGTGCGAGAACCAGGGAATGCTTGCCGTATTACTGCGAGTGATCCGCGAATTGCAGATTCCGGAATTAAGCGCATTTATTTCTGAAAGTTACGTTGCCAAGGCGGAAGCAGCCTATCGAAGCTACTACGATGCAGATCGTGGATTTATGAGTCCGGCGCGGAATATACACGATGCAATAGGATTCTCCGATATTTTCCCCGAGTTTTTGTCACTTTGGCTTTTCAGGCGGAAGATTTTGACAGATGCCATGGTCGTAAGTCACCTTGACCATATTCCGGTCATGTTGCCCCGGAACGATTGCCCCTTTCCCGGCGAGGGAGGATCGGTGCGGCCGATCTTTATCGGCTTGCCGCCAGCGGAGAAGGAGTGGCGCTACTTTACGGAAAAATGGCACCCGATGGTAAGCGATTCCTACGCTGCAAGCTATGCCGGCAAGGCAATGGACGGCGTCTATTACAACGGCGGAAGCTGGATGAGGGTTGAAGTTTGCGGGTATATTGCAGGCAAGCTTCATGGCTGGCATAAGGCGGAGCGCGCGATTGCCAATCGGCTTTGGGCTGAGATCCACACGGACAAGGATTTTCCGACAAGCCAGGAGTATCTGCCAACCGCGCCGGAGAACCCATTCTATGGGTATCATCGCGTATTCGCATGGAACTCGTTCGTGCTTCAGGCTCTTGAAATGACTGGACTGCGCAGGGCCGAGATGGATCCGGACTACCAGCGACAAACAGAGCCGATTCGCTCTATCAAAGAGGCGGCGACAAAAGTTAAGTCGTAATTGTTTGAAGAGTGAAAAGCGTAAGCACTTATCAAGGGCGATAAGACTTGACAGGGAAATGAATGGAATGGTATCAATGGCTCGGGCGCAACCGATTGCGCATTTTGTGCTCCGGTCTTAATTCGATCGCTAGGTTCCCAGGCCTGAAGGCAATGGAAAATGCAGGTAGGTTGACCATGAATTCGTTGCGTGTTGTATTTAACGCAAGTGCAGATTGACGCTCTCTGCCTGCTCCCGAGCAGCGCAAGCTCCATAAGGGGCTTCTGGAACTGACGTTGCCAGTCAATGGGCTGGCGGTGATTGAGATTTTAGCCAAATGACCTAGGGAAGTTCTGAGCAAGGTGCCTGGAAATATCAGCATTCGCTCAAGGGCTAAACAGGCTGCGGAAAAAAGCACAGAATCAGGCTGCTCAGGATGGGAGGTTTGGCAGGGGCTAAAGCCCGCATCTTTACTTTGTCGCAGTTACGGCACGACTGAAGTCGTGCCCTGTTACAAGGCAGCCTTTTGAAACACCTTGTATGAGTTTTTCCGCAGCCTGTGAAGGCCACGTTGCTTTTGCGGCAGTTACGGCACGGCTAAACAGGCTGCGGAAAAAGGCACAGAATCAGGCTGCTCAGGAAGGCAGGTTTGGCAGGGGCTAAAGCCCGCATCTTTACTTTGTCGCAGTTACGGCACGACTGAAGTCGTGCCCTGTTACAAAGCAGCCTTTTGAAACATTTTCTACGAGTTTTTCCGCAGCCTGTTTAGCCGCTGAGGGTGAGTTCCAAAATCTTCCCTCGGGGGCTAACGTCCGCGCTGATTTGCAGGTTTTGTGTACGGGCTAAAGCCCGTACCCTTCAAAACATCGACTTATTCAGATCTTCCCCATGTCTTTGACAGGATGAAGAAGTTCGATTGAGTTTATGTATCCAAGGTCTCAAAATCGAGAATTGGGAAACCTCATGGTACAAAATCAAGCTGCCAGGGACCTGGAGGCGCTTTAAGTCGATGAACCACGGGTTTGAGCGCCTCGCGCAAGCGGTGGCCAGGAGACGCGATGACAGAAGCAAATCGGAAAGGAGAATGGAGGATTATCCATGACTGATCAACGCGGAATGGCTACGATGGGCCGACGGCAGGCGCTCAAGTCGATGGCCTTGGCGGCGGGTTGTGTGCTGGCACCCAAGAGACTGGCTTTTGCGAGTTCGGCCTGGAAGCCATCCAAAGAGGATGAAGCATTTCTGGACGATTTGGAGCGGCAGGGTTGCCTGTTCTTTTGGGAGCAGGGCAGCCACGACACAGGTCAGATCCTGGACCGGGCGCGCAACGATCTGGGCGGGGCGCGCGATCCACGGCGGATGGCGAGCATTGCCTCGACCGGCTTTGGGCTGAGCGCGCTGTGCATCGCCGACCGGCGCGGCTATTTGCCGCACGCACAGGTGGTCGAGCGGGTGAAAACGACTCTGCATTGGCACTTGAACCGTCTGCCGGAGGTGCATGGGTTCTTCTATCACTTCTCCGATCTTGAGACGGGCAAGCGAACTGACGCGGTCGAGCTTTCTTCCATCGACACATCGCTGCTGCTGTGCGGCATTCTGACCGCGCGGGCCTACTTTGAGGAGCCACAGATCCAGTCACTCGCGCAACAGATTTACGAGCGGGTGGAATGGCCTTGGATGCTGAATGGCGGCAAGACCTTCTCGATGGGATGGCAACCGGAGAGCGGCTTTCTGGAGTCACGCTGGAAGACGTATTGCGAACTGATGATGATTTATCTGCTCGCCATTGGATCGCCCACGCATCCGGTGGCGGCAGAGTGCTGGAAGAACTTCGCGCGCCCTGTGATTTATTACAAGGGCTATGACTATATCAGCGGAAACGATCCCATCTTCACGCACCAGTACTCGCACGCATGGTACGACTTCCGCAACAAGCGCGACGCTTACGCTGACTATTTTGCCAATTCCGTAACGGCAACACGCGCCCACAAGGCGTTCTGCCTCTCGTATCCGAAGTGGTACAGCGAGGATTACTGGGGCATCACTGCCTCCGATTATGCGGGCGGCTATACGGCCTGGGGCGGACCACCGGCGCAAGGGCCGCTGGACGGAACGGTTGTTCCTTCGGCCGCGGCGGGCTCGCTGGCCTTTCTGCCAGCCGAGTGTCTTTCTGTTCTGCGCGCCCTGCGCTCGAAATGGGGAAAGCAGGCCTGGGGCCGCTATGGATTTGTGGACGCTTTTCATCCCGCCGCCAACTGGTATGACCCTGACGTGCTGGGGATCGATCAGGGAATCTCGGTTCTCATGGCCGAGAATCTGCGCACCGGGCTGGTGTGGAAGACTTTCATGCGCAACCGCGAGTGCCAGAATGCCATGCAATTAGCTGGATTCAAAGCGGAAGGTTAGCCCTTTTGAGGCAAGTAAGGCGGCTCATCCGCATCAAGACAGCGCGCGGATGGGCTTTGCGGCGCGCTATTATGGGAGCATATCTTCATGGCAAAAGCCTCGCTTAAGCCGATCACACTGAAGCAGCTCGCAGCGACCCTCGAGCTGTCTCAATCCACGGTCTCCCGCATTGTCAATGGCATGGGGGCTACGCATCGTATTGCCGCGGAGACGCAGCAGCGCGTGCTCGATGCCGCAGCATTATATGGTTACTCTGCCAATACGGTTGCCAGGAGCCTGCGCCAGAAGCGGACCTTCAACATCGGCGTCATTGTGCCGGAGATCAGCGAAGGCTACTCGGCGGCGGTGCTCAGCGGCATTGAAGATGAACTGCTGAAGGATGGCTTCTTCTACTTTGTGGTCAGCCATCATCATCGCGCCGATTTGCTGGAAGAATATCCGCGCATGATGCTGGCCCGCTCCGTCGAGGGCATCATTGCCGTCGATACCCTGATCGAAGAAGAACTGCCCGTTCCGCTGGTTGCCGTCTCTGGGCACAATCGGCGCAAAGGGGTCATCAATATCGAACTGGATCATGAGCAGGCCGCGCACCTGGCGCTCTCGCATCTCAAGAATCTCGGCCACAAACAAATCGCTTTCATCAAAGGGCAAGTTTTCAGCTCAGACACCAACCTGCGCTGGCAGGCCATTGTCGATGTGGCGAAGTCTCTGGAAATCGACGTGAACCCCAAACTGGTCGTGCAACTGCAGGGGCCCGAGCCCGGACCGGGACCAGGGGCTGCCGTGACCCAGGAGTTGCTGCAAACCAAGCAGCCGTTTACCGCAATCTTTGCGTTCAACGACGTCACCGCGATCGGTGCCATCCTCGCCCTGCGCGAAGCGGGCCTGCGCGTTCCCAAGGATGTTTCGGTGGTGGGCTTTGACGATGTGCTGATCGCTTCGACGAACTATCCGACCCTGACGACCATACACCAGCCGCTGCGCACCATGGGGCAGGTCGCCGCAAGCACGCTGCTGAAGCTTATCCGGGATGAAATTCCTCAGCCGCATCCGTCCGTCGTTACGGTCTATCCCAAGCTGATCGTGCGCAAATCAACCGGCGCTGCGTCCTTGCACGCTCTGGCTTTGCCTGCGGCCTAGGTGTGGCCTTTTCGGCGAAGAATTCGAATCAGTCCAATCATAAAAGAGCCACCAGCGAAGCACCCTATACGGCGGGCGCGTCGCTGACGGCAGGATGGTATCAAATTGCGAGCTGCCCGGACCTTGCAGATCCGGGCAGGTTATGCCCACGATCTAGAGCGGTTCTCCAATTGGTATAGCCTGACTCACTACATCGAAGGTGACTTTTTCTTAAGGAAAAAGCCACTCAGCTTACTGGCTTCGGTCTACAGCTGTTGGAGAACCGCTCTAGAACTTGAAGTGGGCTTCCATTTCGACGGTGCGGGAACCAAGCACGCCTTGGGCCCGTCCGAAGTTCGTATCGGTAACACCTGCGTCGATGTTGGTGAGGTTCAGCTTGTTGAAAAGGTTGTAGGCGTTGGCGCGAATCTCGAAGCGCGCGTTCTCGCCAAGGATCCTCATGTTAGGCAGGCCAAAAGCCTTGGTCATGGCCATGTCCACATCCGAATAGCGCGGACCGACAAATGCATTGCGGCCGATTCCAGGCACTTGCGGAAGGGCGGTCGGCACGGGAGCGACATCCGTGGTCCAAGCGTTTCCCTGCACGACTTTGGGAGCCGTGAAGTAGGCGTTTCCGCCGTTGGCGAAGTGGCCCGCTATGGTCTTGAAGCTGTCGTTGCTTTGGTTTGAACTTACGCCACCGGTATACGTTGCGGGGCGCATATTGCAGTTTCCGCTGTTCTGATAGAAGGCATTGCAGCCGATACCGCCGTAGGTGGGATTGAAGGGGAAGCCGGAGTGGAAGTTGTAAATGCCGCTGATGTTCCATCCGCCGGCAGCCTTCTCCATCCAGTTGTGTTCTCCGTGGAAGATGACAGGCGACCATATGCCAAAGAGCTTCAGCATTTGCCGCGAGTCGTAGTCGGACGGTCCATGGTTGTAGCCGGGCAGGAACTGGTAGTCGGGCATGTCATACGGTTGCGACCCATTGTCCAGGGACTTGGACCAGCGGTACTGCGCATCGGCTTCAAAGTTGCGAGAGAACTGGTGACGCACCTCTGCGAGCAGAGCATTGAAGCTGGAGACGCCGGTGTCCTGATACCAATCGATGTAGTTCACGATGGGGTTGAAGGCGATTTGACCGGCAAGGATTTGCGGAGCCAGTTTGTTGTTGAGGTTGATCTGCAAGGGAAGATGCCGTCCCATGCTTCCCTGATAGCCGAGGGTCGCAACCCACTGATGGCCCAGGTTGTATTGGCCTTCGAGCGAGTAGCGGTAAACGTAGCTGGTGGGCAGGTTTTCAGGCAGCGCAGTCACGCTGGTGGGGATGCCGTTGGTCGGCAAGTTTGCCGAGTTGAACGTGGTAATCAGGTTGGGGTTGGCAGGCAGCGAGTTCGGCGCATAGATGTTGCTCGCCGTGCCGTACAGAATTTGCGACCCGACCAGGCTGGAGCCATTGGCGAGGAAGGGAGGATTGTTGCGGGTATTGGTGGTAATCGCCTCTTCAAGGCCGTCGAACCCGATTCCGAATCCGCCGCGCACGACGAGCCTGTCGTGGTTGCGCTGCGGGCTCCAGGCGAATCCTACCTGTGGTCCAAAGTTGCCCTTGGGCGCGTTGACCTGGCTGCCTCCCAACTTGATGTAGAGGCCGGTCAGAGTGGAGGCGCCGGCGCCGAGGCGAACGTTTGGCTCATTGCCCTTCTTTTCGGTCATGCCGCCGAAGTACTCCCAGCGGAGACCCAGGTTCACGGTCAGGTTGGGCCTGGCCTTCCAGTCGTCCTGAATAAAAAAGCCCAGGACATTCTGCCGGTCATCCTTGCGGAAGTCCGACGGCTTTCCTGTGCGGGGGTCCGCAGTGGCGCTTTCGAGCTCCGGCGCGTCATTGAGGAAGTCCCAGAGGTTGTTGAAATTGTAGGTGGGCTCAGCATCCCAGGTCGGGGCATCGAGATAGGCCATCCTGGTTACCTGTCCGCCGAACTTCAGATTGTGACTTCTGTATACCTTGGTGACAACATCCTTCACGTTGAGGGTCCACTGATCGAAGATGCTGCCCACGCTGGGTCCAAATCTCTGTATACCGCTGGGGCCATAGGGCGAACCAAAACCGCCGCCGGGGCTGTTGTAGGAACTGGTGATGTTGGCGTCGGGCAGGCCAAGCGGCGACTGCGGGTTATCCTTGAGTTCGTTCCACTTCCAGCCGGCCATGTCGACGCGAGCCTCGTTCAACAGCGAGTCGGAGAAGGTATGGTTTTCGAGAGCTGAAGTCGAGTAGTTTTTCGCATTGTGGTGGAAGAAGTTCGACGCGCGGGCAGGGCCATTGTAGCTGGAGTTATTGACCGGAACATAGTAGAGGCTGGCGGCCAGCAGATCCCTGCTTGTGGCCTGATAGTCGAGGCGGCCGTTGTACTGTGCATTGATGTTCTGGGTCGGGTTCTTGGTCGCCACGTAAAACAGATCGGCGTTGCCGTCGAAGTTCTGTGTGCCACCGGTTCCGTCGCCACCCAATCCGGGCGTCACAACGCCAGTGGCTTGATTCTTGCCCAGGTAGGAGGGATCGTGTGCGCCCAGCGCAAACCCCGTCAGTGGGCTGCCCACATCCAGTCCCTTTCCTTGAATCCAGTTGCAGGTAACACCCTGCACGAGGTTGACGTCGGCGCAACTGTGGTGGTCCGATGCGCCTTCGAGAATGGCGGTGTACTCCGCGCCCGCGCCCTTGATGGTGAGGAACTTGTTGGCGATGCTGCCTGATGGCGATTCAGTATCGAATGAAGCAGTGTCGTACCAGCCGCCGCCTGTCGAAGTTGAGAAATTCCTGATGGTCTCGAAGGAGAAGAATCCGAAGACCTTGTTGTGCAGGATGGGGCCGCCAAGTGTTCCGCCCATCTGGTTGAAGCGACTATTGTTGCGCTGCCGGTTATTGTTTGGATCCCAGCGCTGTTTCGCGTTCAGTCCAGGGCGATCAACCTTCAAAAAGGCCGTGCCGTGATATACGTTGGTGCCGTTCTGCGAGATCACCTGAATCTGAGCGCCGCTGGTGCGTCCCCACTCGGCGTCGTAGCTGTTGGCATCAACCTTCATCTCCTTGATGGAATCTTCACTGGGGGTGATGACAGCAGCACCGCCCCAGGTCACGCTGGTGATGGCAACACCGTCCAGCGAGATGCCGTTGGTATTGGTGCGCCCGCCGGCGCCGGAGGTCTGCGGCTGATTTTCAGTTTTGAAGACGCCGTCTGTTGAAGCTGATCCTGCCGAGTTGCTGCCGGGAAGACTACTGGTGCCACCGCCGCCGTTTTGAGCACCGTCACCGAACATGCCAGGTGCAAGTTGAACGAGCTGAAAGACATCGCGGCCAAAGGAAGGCATCTTGGCGATGGCGTTCTGATCGACGGTGCCGCTGATGGATCCGGTTTCGGTATCGATTTCGGCCTCGGCCGAGGCATTGACGGTGACGGTTTCAGCCGCGCCGCCGACGTCCAGGCGCACGTTGAGGGCGTTGGACTGTTCGGCTAGCACCTTCAAATCATCGATGACCTTGGTTTTGAAGCCATCGCGAGAGATCTCCAACTTGTAGACGCTGGGGGCGAGCGCGCTGAAGACGAAATTTCCGGTACTAGAGCATTTTGTCTATTTCTGTAGAGCATCGAAGGGGAGACGGAACCAAGCCTTTGCGTCCTCATCGGTCAGTTGAGGCAGTAGTAGGGAAATGGCATTGTCGAGAGCTTCCTTTGTCCGGGC